>Ga0233443_1000585_pt1 | contig 38983 bp, 25 predicted proteins | sample SI_123_September_2_FD_182784 | JGI IMG/M metagenome (GOLD analysis project Ga0233443, IMG submission 182784) | Seawater microbial communities from Saanich Inlet, British Columbia, Canada - SI_123_September2016_200_MG | ecosystem: Environmental > Aquatic > Marine > Inlet | place: Canada: British...
TAAGGTCACCGCTTGTTGTAGTAATAGTATTCGTATCTAATGACAAATTATCAACCGCTAACGCAGTTAATGTGCCAACACTTGTGATTGCGGTTTGAGCAGCTTCTGTTACAGTTGCTGCTGTCCCGCTTACATTCCCAGTTACATCGCCTGTTAATTCACCAACAAACGCGGTAGATGTTATAGAAGTGGCACCTGTTACCACGCCAGCATCAATATTAATTGTGCCGTCAAGAACAATTGCTGAACCGGCAACTGGTGTAATATTAAGTGCTCCTGCTGAGGAAAGAGTAAGGTCACCGCTTGTTGATGTAATAGTATTCGTATCTAATGACAAATTATCAACCGCTAAGGCAGTTAATGTGCCAACACTTGTGATTGCGGGTTGAGCAGCTTCTGTTACAGTTGCTGCTGTTCCGCTTACATTACCTGTTACATCGCCTTCCACATTCGCTACTAATGTTCCAGTTGTGATTGTTAGATTACCACTTGCACTTCCATCAGCAGTCGTTGTTCCTACAATGAATTTGTCTTCGCTTTCATCCCAACCTAAGAACGCATTAGCCAGATCTCCGCGCTCTATTATAATACCAGCATCGTTTGTAGGAGCACCACCTGTAGTACCACTACTTAATTCAACTAATGAATCAGTTACTGTCATATTTGTTGTATTAACAGTTGTGGTTGTTCCATTTACAGTTAAATCGCCAGATATCGTTACCCCTCCAGCAAATTCGGTGGTTGCTTCCGTAATTGTTAAGGTATTTGCATCAGTATTCACAATAGTAGCTCCATTTCCGAAAGTAATATCATTTCCTGAAACCGTTAAATCGCCACCAATCGTGACATCAGTTGTTGTTGTTACTACTCCTGTAACAGCTAATGTTCCACCTAATGTAGTTGCATTAGTTACTCCAAGAGTAGTATCAAATGTGACGGCTTCATCTACATTAAATGTTCCTTTCACAGTGGTAGCAATTCCAGTAGCACCAACATCTACACCGCCGGCACCTTGAAGTGTTAACGCTCCAGAAGATGTTGTCAAGTTGGAAGCACCAGCTGCATCTATACTGAAAGAACCAGTTGTATCCATTGTGATACCTCCTGTGCCTGCATCAATATCCAATGATGTGGCGTCAGTAGCATTACCAATGACAATTGTTCTTTGGGCAGCACCAGTTCCAATATTCATATTTTGTGCCACTGCGTCATTACCAATACTGATTGTTCCGGCACTGGAATTGATTTCAATATTACTTGTAGCATCCAATTCCATTGTGGTAGCAGCAGCTAACGATGTTGCTCCTGAACCGTTCAACGCGAATGTAGCTACTCCATCAGTAATTGTCATTGCCGTTGCGGATGTTAATGTCATGGCGGATGTAGCATCGATGGTTACGCCAGCACCGTTAATATCTACATCGCCTGTTGTTGTAATATCTACTTCAGCTGCATTTCCAACAATATTGATACCGCCGTTGCCATCAAGCGTTAACGCTCCAGAAGATGTCGTCAAGTTGGAAGCACCAGCTGCATCTACACTTAATGAACCAGTTGTATCCATAGTGATACCTCCCGTGCCTGCATCAATATCCAAGGCGGTTGCACCAGTAGCATTACCAATGGCAATGGTTCTTTGCGCAGCACCAGTTCCAATATTCATATTTTGCGCCACCGCGTCATTACCAATACTGATTGTTCCGGCACTGGAATTGATTTCAATATTACTTGTAGCATCTAATTCCATTGTGGTAGCAGCAGCTAACGATGTTGCTCCTGAACCGTTCAATGCGAATGTAGCTACTCCATCAGTAATTGTCATTGCCGTTGCGGATGTTAATGTCATGGCGGCTGTAGCATCGATGGTTACGCCAGCACCGTTAATATCTACATCGCCTGTTGTTGTAATATCTACTTCAGCTGCATTTCCAACAATATTGATACCGCCGTTGCCATCAAGCGTTAACGCTCCAGAAGATGTCGTCAAGTTGGAAGCACCAGCTGCATCTACACTTAATGAACCAGTTGTATCCATAGTGATACCTCCCGTGCCTGCATCAATATCCAAGGCGGTTGCACCAGTAGCATTACCAATGGCAATGGTTCTTTGCGCAGCACCAGTTCCAATATTCATATTTTGCGCCACCGCGTCATTACCAATACTGATTGTTCCGGCACTGGAATTGATTTGAATTTCTCCTGTACTATCTAAATCAATCGTTGTTGCTCCTGATAATGTTGTTGCTCCTGATCCATCTAATGCTAATATAGCTTGTCCATCAGTCATTGTCAAAGCATTTACAGATGTTACATTCACAGCAAGAGCATTGACATCCACCGCAGTATTATCAACAGAACCAAGGGCAAGTGTTCCAGAACCGTGAGGATCTATTGTAATGTTAGCATTATTTGCCGATGTTGTGATATCCATTTCCTTAGCAGAAGTAATATCCATACCACCAGCAGAAGCGGTAATAGTTAATGCATCACTTGCGGTTGAAGCACTATCCATAACTAACCCACTCGTTCCAGCATCTAATTCAATAGCAAGTGAATTCATATCTATTTTTGTTAAGATATCACTACCCAATTTAATGTTTCTTACACCCAGGGTTCCAATATCAATGTCTTGATCATCATTGTTATTACCAATTCTAATCTTTCCTCCTGTAGAGTTAATTTGTAAAGAACCTGAAGCAGCAAGATCAAAATTGGTAACACCTGTGAAACTGGTAGGTCCTGTTCCAGTCATAACCATCGATGCTGTTCCATCGGTAATGGTCATAGCACTTCCAGATGTTAATGTCATTGCAGATGTAGCATCAATCAGAACATTTGCAGCATTCATATCAATAGCATTAGTTGTTGTCAAGTCTATTTCTTGAGCATTTCCTTGTATATTAATACCTCCTGCAGCGTCAAGGGTCAACGCACCGGAAGTTGTCTTGAAATTAGAAGCCGCTGCTGCATCTAAACTAATTCCACCTGTAGTATCCACAGTTACTCCTTCTGTTCCTGCGTCCATATCAATACCACCCGATACATTATTTGCGTGTAATTTAATTGCAGAAGCATCTCCTTCGCTGGAAGTAATATTTACAGATGACCCTGTTGCTGTTACATTAATATCTTCTCCAGCTGCTGCTCCAGTAGCTGTAATATCAATACCACCAGCACTGGCTGCTAATATCAATGCACTTGCTCCATCTTTAGATGTGGCAATATTAATTTCACCAGTTGTATCTACATCCACACCGGCTGTTCCTGCGTCAATATCAACGCCACCAGCTGTGGCACTTGCATTGATTTTAATAGCAGCAGAGTCCTCTTCGGTTGATTCCAAATTAATAGAAGAACCGGTAGCTGTAATATTAATATCTTCACCAGCTGCTGCTCCAGTGGCTGTAATGTCCACGCCACCAGCACTGGCCGTCAATATCAACGCACTTGCTCCATCCTTTGAAGACGCAATATTGATTTCGCCAGTTGTGTCCATATCAATACCAGCTGTTCCTGCATCCATATCAATACCGCCAGCAATATCAGTTGTATTTAATTTAATAGCAGATGCATCAGCCTCACTGGAACTAATATTTACGGAAGAACCAGTTGCTGTAATATTGATGTCTTCACCGGCGACTGCTCCTGTGGCAGTAATATCTACACCACCGGCACTGGCTGTTAATACCAACGCACTGGCTCCATCCTTAGAAGAGGCGATATTGATTTCACCAGTTGTGTCCATATCAATACCCGCAGTTCCTGCATCTATATCGATACCACCAGCGGTGGCACTTGCGCTTAATTTGATGGCAGACGAATCATCTTCAGTTGACTCCATATTAATAGAGGATCCTGTTGCTGTGATATTAATATCTTCACCGGCACCTGCACCAGTAGCTGTAATATCAACACCGCCGGCACTGGCTGTCAGCACTAATGCACTGGCTCCATCCTTAGAAGAGGCAATATTGACTTCTCCGGTAGAATCAATGTCGACACCTCCTGTTCCAGCGTCTACATCAAGTGTGGTTGCTCCTGTTGCATTACCAATAGTAATGGTTCTTTCAGAAGCCCCTGTTCCAATATTCATATTTTGCGCAACAGCATCGTCGCCGATGTTAATTACGCCGGCGGAAGAATTTATTGAAAGAACACCTACACTGTCGATATCTAACCCATTTGTTCCATCGTGCTTAATGATAGCATCATTGTCTACGCCCATTCTAATTTCGGCTCCATCACTATTCATACCAATATTGGCACCAAATGAGGCATCGTAATCTACAAATAATCTACCATTCAATGACATGTCTTCCGAAATAATTAATTGATAATTTGTTGTTGTCAGATTGACAATGCTTGTGTTGCGCTCTTGTTCAACTTCCAAGGAACCTCTGATCTTTACATTTCCATTAAAAGAAGCGTCCCCCATAACAACTGTTTTTTCGCTGCTTCTGCCCAAAAAGATAGCATTACTTTGAGTAATTTCGGTTCCGTAACCCAGAGCAGTTGCATTTGTGTATGTTGCACTATCTGCTACATTGGTTGCGCTACCTAAAAATGTATTATTTCCACCACTTGTATTGTTATCGCCAGCTCTATTACCAATACCAACATTGTTATTTCCGGATGTATTTTCATATAAAGATTGGTAACCAATCGCCGTATTTTGTTGTCCTGTGGTAACTTTCAATGATTGATAACCAATACCAGTATTGCTCCCCGTATTATCTTCTTTAATCGCTTCAAAACCAACTGCTGTATTTTGACTTCCTGTAGACAATTCTAATGCTTTATAACCAATTGCAACAACATTTGATGCAGCGTCACCAGTGGATGCAGCATCTACGCCAACTACCGTATTTTGTCCGCCAGATGTGTTTGCCAATAATGATTTGTTACCAATAGCCACATTATTTGAACCACTATCATTCGCCTTTAATGTTTCGTAACCAATTGCGGTATTTTGTCCGCCGGTTGAATTAGCCACCAATGAAGTAACGCCAAATGCAGTATTTGTATCGATGAAATTACCACCTTTACCAAGAGTTAATGGACCAATAAATACATGTTTATCGTCTGCTACTTGTAAATTGGCATTAAATGACACATCATCTGTTACAAATAGTCTATTATTCAGTTTCACATCACCGGACATTTGAATAAATTTGCCATCTGTATCTGCTGAAAAATGAATACCGCCAGCAGAAGAGGTCATTGCAATTGCAGAATCAGAAGTTCCTTCATCATTTATAACACTGATTGTTTGTGCTGTTCCTGCATCTGCGTGTAATTTAATCGCATCTATTACATTTTCATTTGCTGTAATGATTGCTCTACCACCTTCTGCCCATAAATCCTTAGTGTCGTTCCACTTTAATCCAATACCACCAGCACTTGATGTAATATTTACGGCACCTGCTCCGTCCGTTCCGTCTGTTGTTCCTGCAGTATTAAGAATATCGATGGTTTGATTTGCTCCAGTAGTTGCGTGTAATTTAATAGCAGACCCAATATTTCCATCGGCGGCGACTAATATACCACCAGCAGATGCTTCCAAATTAATAGCATCCGCCCCTGTGCCTAATGTATTTGTGATTGTTACATTATCAGATACTCCTGTGTTTGCGGTTAACGAAATATCCCCGGCGGTTTCCATTGCAAATGTTGAATTCTTACCAATAATAGAAACACCGCCTACTGTTGATTGCAATGCAATGGCAGCGTCGTCAGTTCCTTGTGTATTTGTTACAATAATTGTTTCGGTTGTCCCTTGGTTCGTGGTTAATGAAATTGCGCTGGCTTCATTTGTTTTTGATTCCAAACTTAATTGACCGCCGGAAATATGAACATCCTTTCCTGGTGCAGCGTCAATATCTACACCACCGGCAATCGATGTAATAGCAATAGAGGCTTCATCTGTTCCATTTGTATTTACAATGCGAATATCTTCGTTTCCAGCAGTCGCGGAAGCAGCTACCTTTACATAAGCATCTAATGCGGCGTTTCCAATGGTTAACTCCTTCTCGTCAGCTACCTTCATTGTAATACCACCAGCTACAGAGGTTAGTGCAATAGCAGCATTATCAGAACCTTGGGTATTTGTTACTACAATTGTTTCGGCTATTCCTTGGTTGGTCGTCATTGAAATTGCATTTGTTTCATTTGTTTTGGATTCTAATGTTAATTGACCACCGGAAATATGCACATCTTTTCCTGCGGCAGCATCAATATCCACACCGCCTGCCGTTGATTGTACCTGAATCGCACTTTCACTCGTTCCTTGTGCATTTGTTACTACAATTGTTTCGTTTGTCCCTTGGTTGGTTGTCAACGAAATAGCACTTGCCTCATCCGTTTTAGATGCTACCGTTATTTGTCCGCCAGAAATATGCACATCTTTTCCTGCAGCAGCATCAATATCTACACCACCGGCTGTGGCTGTTATTGCAATAGCTGCTTCATCTGTTCCATTTGTATTTACAATGCGAATATCTTCGTTTCCAGCTGTTGCCGAAGCAGCTACCTTTACATAAGCATCTAATGCAGTATTTCCAAGAGTCAACTCCTTCTCGTCAGCTACCTTCATTGTGATACCACCAGCAGTTGATGTTAGCGCAATCGCGGAATTATTTGTGCCTTGTATATTTGTAACACTAATTGTTTCTGCTGTTCCTACATTGGTTGTCATTGAAATTGCGTTGACTTCATCTGTTTTAGAGGTCATTGTTAATTGTCCACCTGAAATATGCACATCTTTTCCTGGTGCAGCGTCAATATCTACACCACCGGCAATCGATGTAATAGCAATCGCTGCTTCATCTGTTCCATTTGTATTTACAATACGAATATCTTCGTTTCCAGGGACTGCAGATGCGGCTACCTTCACATAAGCATCCAAATTGGCATTTCCAAGTGTTAAATTCTTTTCGTCAGCAACCTTCATTGTAATACCGCCAGCGATTGTTGTTAAAGCAATGGATGCGTCATCTGTTCCTTGTGTATTTGTTACTACAATGGTTTCTGAAGAACCTACATTGGTTGTCATTGTAATGGCACTTGCTTGATCTCGTTTAGAACTCATCGTTAAAGAACCGCCAGATACATTAATATCTTTCGAAGAAGCGGCATCTACATCAATACCGCCGGCAAGAGCATTTATCTTAATCGCATCAATATCGGTTCCTTGTGTATTTGTAATAGAAATATTATCACTGGTCCCAGTATTTGCAATCAAAGAAATATCACCTACTGTTGTCATATCAAAAGTCGAACTCTTTGCTGTTATATTTATACCACCTACTGTTGATTTCATTTGGATAGCATCGTCTGCATTTCCTTTGGTGTTGGTAATTGTAATTTGATCAGAAGTTGCTGTATCTGTTGTAAGAATGGCACTTCCAGCAGTTGTCATATTCAATGACGAATTCTTGGCAGTCATTGCAATACCACCATTGGTTGCAGTTAATTCAATAGCGCCGTTGTCTGTTCCGTTTGTATTTACAATACGAATATCTTCATTTCCGTTTGTTGCAGATGCAGCTACTTTTACATAGGCGTCTAATGCGGCATTTCCAAGTGTTAACTCTTTTTCGTCAGCTACCTTCATTGTAACACCACCGGCCACAGAAGTTAATGCAATAGCAGCATTATCTGTTCCCTTTGTATTTGTGACAATAATAGTTTCCGATGAACCTACATCGGTTGTCATTGAAATTGCATTCGCTTCGTTTGTCTTTGATACCATTGTTAATTGACCACCAGAAACATGAACATCTTTTCCTGCGGCGGCGTCAATATCTATACCACCAGAAGTCGCTGTAATTGCAATTGCGGCTTCGTCTGTTCCGTTTGTATTTACAATACGAATATCTTCATTTCCAGCCGTTCCAGATGCTGCTACTTTTACATAGGCATCTAAATCGGTATTTCCAAGTGTTAAATTCTTTTCATCAGCAACCTTCATTGTAATACCGCCAGCAGTTGATGTTAAAGCAATAGCATTATCAGTTAATCCGGTTGAATCCATTGTAATACCACCCGATCCCGCATCTATGTCTATTCCAGTTGTCGTGTTAGAGTTACCAATAGATATAATTCTGGCAGCAGCTCCTGTGCCAATATTCATATTTTGGGCCACTGCATCGTCGCCAACATTAATAACACCGGCGGATGAATTAATTGACAAATTTCCTACTGTATCAAAAGTCAATCCAGTAGTTCCATCGTGTTGAATAACAGTATCATTATTTTCACCAATTGTCAATTTAGCACTATCAGCATTCATTGCAATATTTCCACCAAAAGAAGCATCATAATCTACATATAATCTCCCGTTTAATGAAATATCTTCGGAAACAATCAATTGATAATTTGTGGTGGTTGTATTGATTATACTCTCATTTTGGTATTGTTGAACTGTCAAATTACCTTCGATGGTAACATCTTTATCAAATACCGCGTCTTTTCCTACATATAAACGGTTGTTCATAGAAACATCGCCTGTCATTACAATAAATTTACCTGTGCTTGGACTGGATGTAATATGAATACCGCCAGCAGATGCTTCCAACTCGATTGCCTTATCATCTGTTCCGTTTGTATTTATAATACGGATGTCTTCGTTTCCAGCAGTAGCAGACGCAGCTACTTTTACATATGCGTCCAATGCGGCATTGCCAATGGTCAAGTCTTTTTCGTCGGCTATTCTCATAGTCATACCACCGGCAGTTGAAACGAAGTTAATCGCATCATTACCAGTAGCATTAGAATCTAATCTAAATCCACCAGTGCCCGCTGATACATCCATTAAAATTGCGTTGGTATCCATTTTTGTAGACGCATCGTTACCAATTGTAATTATTCTTGCAGAAGCACCAGACCCAACATTGATATCTTGAGCAACAGCATCGTCGCCAATATTAATTACACCGGCGGACGAATTGATTGATAGTGTGCCAATCGTATCCCATTCCAAACCATTCGTTCCGTCGTGTTTAATAATTGTGTGATTATCTCCGATTCTGAGTTGAGCATTGTTACGATCCAATTGCAAATCAGAATTGAAAGAGACATCTGAGCTTACACGAAGGCGATTATTCAACGAAATATCGTTAATGACAGTTACATTGGTAGACGCCGTTCCTAATACGAGTTGATTGTCTTCAGTAATTTGTGCGTTGTATCCCAATGCGGTCGAGTTTTCAATGCCAGTTGCGCTTGATGTTGATGTTGAATTGCCCAAAAATAAATTATTATTACCAGTTGTATTTGTCTTACCCGACTCAAAACCAAGACCAATATTGTTATTTCCAGAGGTATTATTTAATAATGATGTTTCACCTATGGCGATATTTCTAATACCGAACTGACTTGTCGGAAGAGAACTATAACCAATAGCAACATTTCCCGATCCTGTTGTATTTGCATTTAACGCACTTGAACCAATTGCTACATTTGTAGTTCCGTTTGTTGTATTTACAAGAGCCAAATAACCCATGCCCGTATTGTCTTGACCTGTTGTATTTGCACCTAATGCACTTGTTCCAAATGCTGTATTTTTAGAACCACCGGTATTGGCGGTTAATGCGTTCGCACCTACAACTGTATTGTTTACACCGGAAGTATTTACTTGAAGAGCAGATAACCCGAGAAATGTATTTGTATTTACACCATTATTTCCAATAATTACACCATTATTTATGAATGCTCTTCCTGCCAATACTGTATCATCTACTACAAATAAGCGTTTAGATACTGAAAAATCAGCGGTAGGAACGAAAGAACCAACAGTTAATGTGCCCTTTACTTCCATATCATTAGTTGCAGTTACAAAACCGTTGAATGAAACATCTCCTTCGGCAACATATCTTCCATTGGTAGTTGTGGTTCCTGTTAATATTGATTCGCCGTTCACTAATAACTTATCATTTACATATAAATCGCTATTTAATGACACATCTTCTGTTACAAACAATCGTTTTCCTACAGGGAAATCGCCATCTTGAACGAAATTTACAGCAGTCAATGTTCCCAATACACTTAAGTTATCTGATACGGTTACATTGCTATTCATAGACACATCTCCGGCAATTCCAAGACGACTATCCATAGATACAGCTCCTTTTAATACGGTTTCGTCTTCTACAAATAATTTGCTATTAAATGAAGCGTCTCCTTGCACATATACTCGTCCATTTAATGACATATCTTCTGACACAATTACTTGGTATTGATTAATAGTAGTGTTTACTACGGTTTGACTTTCTTGCACAGTCAATGCGCCTGTAATGGCAACATCGCCTGACACGGTTAACCCCGCTAATATCCCCACGCTTGTGATATTTGTTTGTGCCGGTGTGATAATTGTTCCTGTTACATTACCTTGCACGCCCTCACTCGCTACAATAGGACCACCAAATGTAGTATTCACACCGGTTTCGCCCACTGCTGTTAATCCTGTCATTGTTGAAATTGTTGGTTGGGCAGACTGCAACACTGTTCCTGAAATATCACCACTAATTGCACCTTTGATATTTCCTACTACCCCTTCGCTCGCTACAATAGGACCACTAAATGTAGTATTTACGCCTGCCTCTCCTACATTTGTTAACCCTATCATTGCAGCAATATTGGGCTGTGAAGTTGTAATAATTGTGCCAGTTGTATCACCTGTAACATCACCAACGAATCCACCGACGGAAGTTATGTTTCCAACAACAATCAAATCCTCTCCGATATTGACATCTTTAGTTATTGATAAGTTTTGATTCATAGACACATCGTCTTTTACAAATAATCTACCATTTATAGATAAATCCTCTGCTATAATTAATTGGTAGTTTGTTGTAGTTGTATTAATAATGTTGCTGTTCGAATATTGCTCTACAAATAGGTTTCCATCTACACGCAAATCTTTACCAATATATACATTGTTGTTTATAGAAGCATCGCCTGCTACAATTAAACCAGAACCGGTCGTCACTGTTCCAGATAATACAGAGGCCCCTGTCACTTCCACGGTTCCTGTGGTTACTACATTACCTGTTGCTGCGGCAACTGTGAATTTATCTGTATTCACTGCTACATCTCCGGTTACTCCTAATGTTCCTGCAGCTACTACATTACCTGTTGCTGCTGCAACTGTGAATTTATTTGTATTCACTGCTACATCACCGGTTACCCCCAATGTTGAATTTAATGCCGATGCACCAGTAACGGTTAATTCTCCGCCAACTGTTACATTATTTGTTACTGCTAAGCCAATACCAGATGCTTTGCTTAATGTAAGCGTATCTGCCATATTTGTAACTCCATTCACGGTTAAACTTTTAGTTACGGATGCGTCTCCAGATGTTGAAAAATCTCCTCCAATACTTGCGCCTGCAGCAATAACAAGACCATTTACACCTACTCCATTCGCCTTGCTTACGGTTAGTGTATCGGAAATGTTTGTTGCACTATTTACAGTTAATACACCAGATACAGTTGATGAACCAGTAATTCCAAGCGCACCATCAATATTTGTTGCACCACTGAATGTAGTTGTACCACCTACACTTAGAGAACCGGCTATTGTGGTATTACCAGTATTATCGGCAACTGAGAATTTATCTGTATCGCAACTAAAACCACCAGCAACAGACAAAGCTCCCGCCATTGTAGTTCCACCAGCAACAGACAAAGCTCCTCCAACTGTTACATTATTTGATAATGTAGCCGCGTTATTTACAGTCAATGTGTTTCCAATCGATGCTGCTCCTACAACAGACAAGCCAGTTCCAGATACCTTACTTATTGTTAATGTATCATTCATATCTACTGCTGCATTTATATCTACGGTACCATTCAGTGTTGTCGCGCCTGATACTTTCAGCTCTTTTGTAACTTCCAAATCATCAGATAATGTAGTTTCTCCAGTAACTGCTAATGTTCCGCCAATAGTTGTATTTCCAGTATTATCTGCAATACTAAATTTATCACTATCAATAGTGACTCCTCCGTTTACTGCAAGAGCCCCGGTTAATGTGGTTGCGCCGGATATTGCTAACGAGCCACCTGTTATTACTCCAGATGCAGTTAGGTTACCCCCCACCGTTGCGTGCGATACTACTTCCAAACCATTACCGCTTGCCTTACTTAATGTTAATGTATCTTTTATATCAGCCGTGCTATTTGCAGTTAATTGTTCGGTTAATGTCGTAGCTCCTGTTACGCCAAGGGTGCCTCCCACTGTAGAATTGCCTGTATTTGTTAATCCACCAATATTGAGTATCCCAGTTGTCAATGTTCCACCAATATTTGTATTTCCGCAAATATCAACTAGACCCGATACCCTTAAATTGTTTTGTAATGTTGCTTCTCCTTGTGTTGTCAATTTTGCATTGATAATAGTATCACCTGTTCCGTCTGTAATAATAAATTTATCTTGATCACTTGTAAATCCGCCAGTAATTGCGAGAGCACCGGTAATATTTGTATCAGTTAAAGTTGCAGTATCAGTTACATTCATCTTTGTTAAATTGGCTACTCCAGACGAATCAAAAGTTCCATTAATACTAATACTTTTTTGTGTTGTATCATTAATATTTAATGTTCCCAATATAGTTACATCTGTTAATGTTGTTACGCCAGACACATCTACAGCGCCACTTGATTTCAAAGTAGTTAAATTTGTTAATCCACTTATCTGCAAGTCATTGGAATTTGTGCTGTTTAGGGTAGTTGTGCCTGCTACTTGAAAATCATTGTTAAAACTTACATCATCTTGCACTGTAAATTTGCTATTGAAACTCACATCTTCCTTTACAAATAATTTACTATTTAAAGATGCATCTCCTGTTACAAACAATACCTTATTGATGCTTACATCTTGTAAACTGGTTTCGTCTACTACTGTTAGTTTATTATTTATGGTTGAATGTCCATTTACCGTTAATTCTTTATCTACATTTATTTTTCCCGTGATCGATACATCACCACCGGCGCTTAAATCTGTTACTTGTGTATGTCCAGCAATATGTACATTTGCGTTAAAACTTGCATCGTTTGCCAAAAATAGTCGATTATTCAGAGATATATCTCCTTCAACAAATAATCTTTTGTTCATAGACACATCATTCACAAAGTCCACGTCTGTTACTACTCCTCCTATGATTACTTCGCCAGGAATACTACGTGCAGGAAAGGATACTACTCCGCTAAATGATGCATCTGTAAACTCTGCAAGACCAGCAAAGGACGCATCTTTTGCCACAAACATTCGCTCGGGAAATACAACATCTTGGAAAAATTCTCCATAACTTGAAATAGCGTTTCTTGGAATAGAATTATCTTGATAATTGCCGTTAATAAACCCGGTTGCTGTTAAGTTTGTTGCTTGTATACTTGCTGATGTAATAATATCTCTATAAAAGTATACATTTTTTTGCACAAATAATCTATTTCGTGCATCAAGATCTCCCAAAAGATCTGTTTTACCAACCACTTTCAACCTATTGTTCATTGAAATATCCTCACTGAAATTTGATGCTTGTCCAGGCCCGGTTGGACCCGTAATTCCTGGACCCGCGGCTCCTGTAATGCCTGGTCCGGTTGGACCGTCAATGCCCCGAATACCGGTGGGACCAATTGCCCCTGTGGGACCTGTTGGACCAATTGTCGAAGTGCTACTCAGAAACGACATAATGTGTATATATAATTTGTATACACTTTATTTTCATTTTGAACTATTAATGTGTTTCCTTAGATATTCAGCTAAATTTCGATTTTAAGGGGTACTGAATGCGTTCACTCTCCAAGAACCAACACCATTAGCTACGAAATATATATACATTAAATACTGAAAACTTGTTGGGTGGAATGCAACATAAATTTGCCCTTCCGTTCCAGCATTGCTTTGCACATCAGTGAAACTCCAGGTCGTAGGGACTGTAGATACCATCGATGATATAGGGCCGGTTGCACCAGTTGAACCAGTAACGCCAGGTCCGGTTGAACCGGTTGTTCCTATAATACCCGTAGGACCGGTTGCGCCTGCTACTCCAGCGGGACCGGTTATACCAGGACCAGTGGAGCCAGTGTCGCCTTTGGTACCGGTATCGCCGCCTCCAGGACCCTGAGGACCAATAGTACCAGTAGGACCAGTGGGACCATTTTCAGGGCCAGTGGGACCAGCGATACCGACAGCACCAGCAGCACCAGTAGGACCAGTGACACCAGCTACGCCTGCAGCACCAGTGACACCAGGACCAGTGGGACCAGTTACCCCGTCGTCTCCTTTATCGCCTTTATCGCCTGTGATTCCTTGAGAACCATCAGAACCAGTAGGACCCAATATTCCAGCAGGACCAGTTGCTCCAGCAGGACCAGTTGTTCCAGCTAGACCGGCAATTCCTGTAGGACCTGCTACACCAGCTACGCCGGCAGGACCTGTGCTTCCAGTTGAACCGATAGCATCACCACTAACTAAATTAGCAAGTTTTGCTTCTGTTAAAGTTGTGTTATTAATTCTTAAAGTTCCTCCGAGTGCAGCGTTACCACTGACTACAACGTCTCCAGTACAATTAAATGTTCCAGTTACACCAAGATTCTTAATAGGAGTTTTACTCATAATATATATATATAGTATGAATAAAAAATCGTTATGAAATACTTATAATAATGTAGAATTCGGATTAAAATTTGTGGTTGTTGCTAAATCAATATCAAATAAATACAGAAATAATCCAAAAACTTTGTTTGTTAAGGTGTCAGTTTTTGCATCTGTTGTAATTGTTATATTTGTTGATGTTATATCTACTTCAAATAAATATAGGTACAAGTTATTTGCCAGGCTTTCAAAATAAGCTGGGTCCTGCTTATAATTTGGATCGCCTACACGAATATTTATGTCAAAGAAATAAATGTATAACATATAGATACCTCTTTCTACATCCACTAAATCTAAAGAAGGTGTTACATAAGATAGATCGGTCAGCAAATTTATATTAAATACATATTTGAATAAGTATCTCATTTGTTCTTGCAATTCAAACACCTCTGGGTTATCGAATATAATACTAATTGTGTAGATGTATTCTCCTGTGAATTGTCCTCTAATGTTAGTAATGTTTTTTAACGAAATTTCACCTTTTGTTTTATCGTATTCAGATACGATTGCCTTAAAATAACTTCCACTTAAATCAAAATTAGACACGTATACAGGATTGCCCGGCATAAATAATAATCCACCGCACACATTTACGGTTGTTCCTCCTCCTTCTATAGGAGAAATATAATATTTTCTTGCTGTTGTTGTATAATAATAATTACATGATGTATCTGCCGCGACCTGAGCGTGACTGTGTTCTACACCGTGTCCATGTGTTCCGTATGGATTGTGAGAGTGAACTGCCTCGTGTAAATGAGAACCTTGCATAGAAGGCATTGTATGGTATCCTGCTTGAGCAGGATGTCCAGTTTGTATTAATGGATAATTAGGATGCGCGTGCGTCAACTGTCCTGGGACACCATAATAATTCACATTACTTGCGGGGTCGTGGCAACCTGTGGTACACCCGGGTATTGTATTATAGTTGACGGTATATAAATTTCTTAATTTTTGCATTGCTGTATAATCACTTGATGACATTCTCCTATAATAAATAACAATAAAAGAAATTTATAAAACATTACTATTTAAACGAATTTATCTAAATATAACTAAGTAATTAAACATATAAATATTTTGACATAGTATAGTAAATGGAAAATATAGATCTGGATTTAAATAATTATAGTAAAAAAGATCTTGAACGCTTTTTTAAACTAAAAAATAATTATAATAAATATCAGGTAGAAGAAAACGAATACAATATAAGGACTACGCTACTGCAAAGTGGACTTGTTGATAAAAAGATGAAAGGCGGGCTCATTGCGTTTCTTGAAAAAGGAAAGCAATACTTACTAAGTTCTCTAAAGCAAAATGAAGAACATCGCTCTCTTCTTACTACCAATTACAACCCTGAAGAAGTGAAAAACATAGAAGCCCAAGATCTCGATATGATAAACCGAGAACCTACACAATTCATATATACTCAAAATAGTGATGTTTTTCCCGGTAAATTGAATCCACTCGATAATCGGGTTATTACTAAATGTTTAAACATAGATACTCGGTTTAGAAGTAGTTTAGTCAATACCCAAAGTTCCGATTTTACATTTCAGTTATCTTCGAAATTAAGTAAAGTTGTCTCGATGGAGCTGTCAAATATAGAAATGCCTCTTACTTTTTATGGTATATCTGCCGCTAATGGAAATAACTATTTGTATATTTGTGTAAATTATATCAATACAGAAGGAGAACCGTTGGTTGCAGAAAAAATATTTATTGTTCCAGACGGTAACTATACACCCCTTCAATTAATTGACAAATTAAACGAACTTTTTTCGCCAAGAAAAGACAACAATGATCTGGTTCTTCCTAATGAAATTTTTTCGTATGTGCGGTTTAATGTAGATCTGAAAGTTGATGGTTCTGGAAGTGGAAAAGTTACTATTGGAATTCACGAAAAATGTCTTTTTAGCATCAACAATATTACTCTTGATTTTACAAGAAATATTACCGGTGACATTGATATGATTACCCATATTACACAACGTATCGGTTACAATTTAGGATTTATAAAACCAACATACAATGGTTGTTTCTTTTATGAATCTGAGTCCATTATCAACACAAATATACAACGGTATGTCTATTTGTCCATTGACGACTTTAATAAAAATACAAACAGCCAGTTTATCAGTATTTTCAACGAATCTGTGTTAAACAACGACATATTGGCGCGCATTTCTATTGAAGGATCTCATTTCAACGAAATACAGAAAAACAAAATGACTTTCTTACCGGTGCCAAGAATCTATTTCGGACCTGTAGATATACAGCGAATCCGGGTGAGGTTATTTGACGAATATGGAAAAATTTTAAATACAAATTATACTAATTTTTCGTTTTGTTTAACTTTAAAAATGCTATATGATTTATAAAAATGTTTAGCTATTTTATAATGGGAAAAAAAGAAACCGTTGAAAGCCCGGCTGCTGCTCCTCCTACTGATAACTCTCTTAAGTGGAAATATACGCTAATTACTACGGTTATTTTCCTGTTGGTTGCTAATCCCTATACTTATCAACTTGTTCAAGCGCTTCTTGGAAAATTCGTTAAGATTGCTTCCCCCTCCGGATGCCCCACTATTGCTGGACTTTTTGTACACGCAACTGTCTTTACTCTTCTTCTAAGATATGTTATGGATATTAATCTATAACTATTGTATAATGCCCTATAAAACAAGAAAAGTTCGCAATAAAAATTGCTATAAAGTGTATAAAGCGGCTGATACGAAAAGAGTGTTTTCAAAATGCACTACCAAATCAAAAGCGAAGAAACAAATTCGCCTACTGAGAGCCTTACAAAACAATAAGAACTTTAGACCTAACGACAGACGGAAAAGTGGCGGAAACAGGAAATACACCCGGAAAAACAAGTAATAATTGATATCATAATTGATATCAATTATATTAATTTATTGCGATGGACCCTATCAACGACATATATCAACTATAGGTAACATATTATATCTGCATATATAAATGAAGGTTCTCGATCAAGAACAATTGTTATTAAAAACCGGATTAAACCCTATAACATTAGAAAAAATGGATATAACCTCGTGGCTCGATCAAGATAAAGAAAATATCGCGTTTTATGTGTGCTTTCACCCGACAACTACATATGCATATATCTTACTCAAAAAAAGTTATTTATTAGTTCCAGAAATGAACAATATTTTGTTAAATTGTGTTCTCAATAACAAACACTTAGATGTTGAACAGAGCTACAAAAACAAAGATTTATATCGCAATATCGGTTATTTCTTTAAAGCCAACGTTATTGTGAACAATAAACAATTTACAAAAATACTAAATAGTTTACACCGCATTTTTACAGTCACCATTACAAACGACTCTTTTAAAGTAATTAGTTTAGAATTTTTACAATTATCAACCATTGGGTTACGACTGAACAATAAAATGGACAAGGAAGAGAAAAAGAAAGAAAAAAAAAATATTCCATATAAGACCGATGTCTATTTTGATAAATACTTAGCTGATTCATTATATGCATACAGTTTTCAATGGGATCAACCAATTAATTCTTATTTGAGATTCGGAGAAAGTTATTTCGATACTACAAAATTTAACATATATAGACACAGATATGGGTCTACACAAGAAGAAGCAATACAAGCCATTAAAGACAAAATAAATTTTATTGACAAAACTTTTTTAGAAGATGCCCCTCGCGTCTCTTCTGCAAAACAGATTGAATTATATCGCGGCATGAAAGAACAATACACATTTAAACGTATTACAGACGGTAAACGAGTTCCCATACAAAAAGTAAATGATCGTTTTATAGGAAACAATTATATGTCTCTTACAAGAGATCAAAATATTGCACGTAGTTTTTCGGGCGTTCATCTAAATAATTGCTGTTTATATAAAATTATTCCGGATGTTGGTATCCCCTATATAGATATGGTAAATACTACCAAATTCAAAAAAGAAAAAGAAATTCTTTTACCCAGAAAATTAGTTTATACGGTAATAGATATTATTCCACTTAAAAAAGAATCTATATTTGCTGGATACCCAGGGGAAACATACAATATGTATGTTCTCAAAGCTTCTCCAATTAGAAAAGATCAATTTAAAATAAAAAATGGATGTGTATCGTATAGATTGGCCAATATAGAACCGTATACATCTCCTTCCAACTCTTCTAATAAATTAATGCTAACTGAAAAACAAGGCGAAAAAGTTCCCGTTCTTGATACGAAAGTGAATAAATATAATAGATGTCCAAAAGGAACCCGACGAAACAAAAAAAATGGATTATGTGAAGCTGTTACTGTAAAAACTGATAAATTGAATAATACAACCCGAAAAAACTCCAGATGCCCTAATGGAACTCGGCGAAATAAAAAAACGGGCAACTGTGATCCGAAATAGTTCTCGATAATGACTGCATAGTGTATGATTGATATTCACATATACACTATATATGCTTTGTAATAATTATATATAATAGGTTGGTGTACATATTTATTTGAAATAAAAAAAAACAAAAAAACGTGATAAAACTCCATGTTGTTTTTTGAAAATGGACATTTATAAATGTCCTTTTTCAAAAAAAAATATTTTTTTTTTTATAGAATTTTTGTGTTTTTTCGGTTTACACCATAATGCAGTCATTCTGTTTTTTTTGAATTTGGTTTGTTACTGACACTTTTTTTCCACAATTTCTATGTTGGGATTTTTGGGGCATTTTGTGTAAGTATGAATACTTACACAATACTTACGCTAACAAAAATAAAAAGCCCTCGGAAAAAGCAAAAAGTTTTTATTATGCTGAATGATAATGAAAAATAGGTTATTTTTTTGGTATTGACTCGATATAAAAAAATACTTACAATTGGGGCAAAAAAAGCCCTGTGATAATTTGTTATGAGTAAGCATTTATATATAAATAAAAATATTACAATGGCTGCATAAGGAGTAATTTAAAATTGCAAGGTTATTAGTTAGATTATCTATCATTTTTATTATACTAATATATAATTCTTTACGATTATACAGGTATGCATATAGACATCGACACTAAAATTATATTTTCAGTGTCAATGACTAAAAAACAAAAACAAAAAAACGTGATAAAACTCCATGTCATTTTTCGAAAATGGACATTTATAAATGTCCTTTTTCAAAAAAAAAAGATTTTTTTTTTATAGAATTTTTGTGTTTTTTCGGTTTACAGCACAATGCAGTAAAAATGAAAATATCAGATATTAATTGTTACTGACAAATTTTTTATGCCTTTTTACAAAAACGATTTAGAGGCTTTTTTTGTAAGTATATAATACTTACATAATGCTTACAGACCCCCCATTAAAAAAGCCCCAAAAAGCCCCCGTATTTTTTTTATGCAATGAGTGTGACTATCAGTGCGGTAAACGGCGCGATTACGATCGACATATTCTCACTCGAAAACATCGAATACTTACATATACTGACGCAGGGGCAAAAAAAAGCCCCGTTCCGTATATATGTGAGTGTGGAAAAGAATACAAGCATAGACAGAGCTTATATACTCATAAATCCAAATGTATAAATGTAAAAGAAGTGTTAGGCGAAAAAAATGACATAGCAGAACATAGGTTGGCAGAGGACCGAGAACCTATACTTGACCAGCCGTTATCAGCAAGAGAGAAGTTATTGTTTGATATAATTGAAAAACAAACACAAGTGCAAGAGGAACAAAATAAAATTAATAATAAGTTATTATCTGCTGTAGAAGAAGGCAAACTGGGCAATACAACAAATAATAACAATCAATTTAATTTGAATGTATTTTTGAACGATAAGTGTAAAAATGCGTTAAATATCACCGATTTTTTGGAGTCATTGCAGTTACAATTGCAAGATGTAGAAGAAACGGGCCGACTGGGACACGTTAATGGAATAAGTCGTATATTTATTAACGCATTAAATAAGATGGACGAAACAGAGCGTCCAATACATTGTTCTGATAGTAAGAGAGAGATATTGTATATTAAAGATCAAAATCAATGGAGAAAAGATGATAATAAAAAGAAATTAAAGTCAGCAATAGACACAGTATCAAACAAAAATGCGGAACAATTGGTGGATTGGCAAAAAACCCATCCTGGGTGTTTAGATATGAATTCAAGCGAAAATGCAAAGTTTACTGAAATTGCACTAAATTCGTTGGGACCAGAAGATACACAGGAGTATGATAAAAATAAGGATAAGATAGTAAAAAACATTATGAAAGAGGTAGTGATTGCGAAATAATAAAATAAATTGAATTAAACATATTGGAGTATACTATATATTTACTAATACTTAAATATATATATGGAATTGAATGAAGAGCAACAGGGGGTAATAGACGACATTTCAAAGGGGAATAATGTCTATGTAGACGCAGTTGCCGGGACAGGTAAAACAACTACTATTATATCACTGGCAGAGGAGTTGCCAAAACAAGAAATGTTGCAAATAACTTATAATAAGTCGTTAAAACAAGAAGTAAGAACAAAGATCAAAGAGCGAGACCTAAAAAATCTTGCAATTCATACATATCATAGTCTATGTTTTACTTATTATTCGAGTAGTGGCTATACGGACATTGAGATGTATAAGACATTAATATACGATTTAAAACCTGTTCAAAAATTACCGAAAATAGACATATTAATAGTAGACGAAGCACAGGATATGACGTTATTGTATTTTAAATTTCTCAAAAAGTTTTTGAGCGATATGAATAGAAAGGTGACTTTACTTGTGTTGGGCGATGTAATGCAGGGGTTATATCAATTCAAAGGTTCGGATAGTCGTTTTTTGTCATTAGCGGCTGAGATTTGGGATACACAGTATCTGAAAAACAGCACTTTTGTTCGAAGAACAATGAAAATGTCATATAGAATAACCAATGAAATAGCGAGTTTTGTAAACAAGGTGATGATAGGAAATGAACGAATGTTGGCGTGTAGATCAGAAGAACGAGTCATATATATTAGGAATTCGAAGACAATGTTATTAAAAATCGTATATGGGTGTATATCCAAATTGTTTGAGCAGGGGGTAAAGCCAGAGGAAATATTTATTTTAGGTCCATCTGTAAAGGGAGGGAATAGTTTAATTAGAAGATTGGAAAATATATTAGTGCAAAAGAATGTGCCTTGTCATGTTCCTCTATTGGAGTTAGACGGAGGCGACGATCGTGTATCAACTGGCAAGATAGTATTTTCAACATTTCATTGTGTAAAAGGTAGAGAACGAGAATATGTGTTTGTATTAAATTTCGATAATTCTTATTTTACCTATTATGGACGGGATATGCCGAGGGATGTATGTCCAAATACGATGTATGTAGCCGGAACAAGAGCGAAAAAGGGGTTATATGTATTGGAAGGGGATTCAAATCGATATGATTGTCCGTTGCCTTTTTTGCAAATGAATCATTTACAAATGAAACAACAAGATTATATTGATTTTCGTGGCACGCCCCAAAGCTTGTTTTCTACAAAACCCGAAGAAGAATATAAAACAGAGTTTGTGACACCAACTGATTTGATAAAGTTTATTCCTGTAGAAACGATAGAAGAGTTGTCTATGTTGATAGATAAAATGTTTATTTGCGAAAGTGAAAAAGGAGATGAATTGGACATTCCTTCTGTTATAGAAACAACGACGGGGTATTTTGAAGAAATCAGTGATATGAATGGGTTAGCAATACCGGCAATGTATTACGATTATTTGAAGAAGGTATTTAATAATTATGATGAAATAAAGTTGGAAAACTGTTCTTTGTATGATATGATAGATGAGACAAAATATACCGGAAAACAGTTAGATATGTTTGTGATGGATTACATACAAACATTGCCGGAAGAAATGAAAAGTTCAGAAGATTATTTAAAGTTGGCAAGTATAAATGTAGCGGTGCAAGAGAGTTTATACTTTAGATTAAAGCAAATAGATACAAATGATTATAATTGGTTGACTGATTCGGTAGTAAACGGGTGTATGCAACGATTGAAAGATACAATTAATTATGACTGTCAAAATGAAGAACCGAGGTCTGAAGCATCCATTTATGAGTATAATAACGATGATCTTTATGACAAAATAGATAGAGAAACGACACAGTATATTCCAAATAAAAAGTTTCGCTTTGCCGCCCGTGTAGATTTAATAACAGAAAAAACCATATGGGAGTTAAAAACAACAAGTGATTTGACAATTGATCACAAATTACAATTGGTTATCTATGCTTGGTTATGGGAAATGCGGCCATTGAATGAAGATAAAGTATTTCGTTTGTATAATGTAAAAAACAATCATTTATTGAGATTAAATGCGAGTGTGGAAGAGCTGAATTTAGTAGTGAAGACGATTCTGAAATGTAGATATATCAAGGCGGCATTAAAGACAGACGAGGAGTTTATTGATGATTGTAAAAAAATGTAAAGGTATAATATATGTTTTGTAAACACAAAGATATATTTGGAGAAGTGAAAAAAGGAGCTCATTCTTATAGATTGTTTAATATAGCAATCGTGGATGTATTGGCCACTCTATTGGTAGCCTGGTTAATAAGTTGGTCGCTTCACTATAATTTTGTATTCGTATTGGTATGTTTATTTGTAATAGGTATAATAATGCATAGGCTATTTTGCGTAAGAACCACCATCGATAAGTGGTTATTTGGAGAACCTTAGTCGAGATCTCGATTGCCTTTAATGAAGACTAATTCTTGATTCTTCCATAGTTTATTTTGGTATTGTTTATACATAATATCTTCGTATTTGAGTGCGTGTGAATTGGTAATAGGTCGACGAAAATCGATATTATTATATAATTTATGTAGACAACTAATATTCCATCCTTTGTCAATAATAGCTCTTGACATGGGAACTTCTTTTGAGTAAATAGCATCCACATAAGTGGTAGGATATTTTGTAGTAGAGAATATTTCTTTATCGATAAGATATTGTAGTGTTTCTTTGTTCATAGAAAAGGCATAACTTTGTATATGCGGGAAGTTATCTCTGGCTTTACCTGTGTTAATAGTGACTCCAAACAGTCGAACCTCATTGTTTAAAGGGCGAATAAATTTATATACATACTCTTTTTTGTCGTCGGACTGTAAATAGGGTCCTTTGATAGATGAATTTAAAAAGAGGAAATAGTCATATTTTTGGTATCGTTTGTTGGAAAAAAGTCCATCTGACCATCCGCCAAAGTCATATCCTGTGTTTGGTCGTTTAATGTAAGATACATTCGGATAGTCAGGTAATGAAAAATCGTTTTGAATATTATTTGAAATAATGAGGAAATCGATATTTTCGTCATAAAAGATATTGTGCTGTAAGAAATAGTCTACCCGTTCGTTTTGTTCGTGAAAGACATATAAAACCAGTATTTTTTTAGATTCAAATGTTTCTAAAATAGTAGGACAAAAGACATAGTAAACGAGGGAAATAATAATAAGTAATATTAAAAAATATAGTAACATATAATACTATTATATTTTTAGCAGCGCGTGGAAGCAAGTTAATATACAATCAATGCAATAGTAAATAGACTTTGCATCATGGCAATAAGTTTACAAACATTGGTAGTGGGATAGATATCGCCGTAACCGAGGAGAGTTCCTGTAGAAATAGAAAAATAAATACGATTAAAGAATTTTTGGTAAATGGATACATCTATTTTGTTAGACACAAATTCCGTTTCTTTAATTTCTTGTTTTACCTCTTCTGTGGTTCGTTCGAGCTGTTTATCTATATGATTGTAATTGAACCCGGTAAAAGGTTCTGACCGTTCATTTTGGTCTACTTTTTTTTCAACTTCTTTTTTAATCACTTCTTCTTTAATTTTTTCTTTGATATAATTAACACCGCTAAAGTGTTCGTCGTCTAAAATGAGGTATAGAATCGAGAAGATGGCCATAGAAAAAAATAAAGAGAGAATTTTGGGGTGTCTTACTACCTTTTGTATATAACGAATCATTTATATAAAAGCGTGAGAAGTTATTTGTGTAACTATGGTATATCCAATTATTAGAAGAAAATGTATAATTTTTTGGCGAGGTTCGATGATCGTTTTTCAAAAATTGACATTTATTTTTGTCTATTTTAAAAATTTTATTTTGAAAACTTCAAAATAAAATATCATTCATTCATTATATGACAATTTTATGTTGTAATAGTTGAATTTTGACCAGCAATTATCCAGCCATTTAGTATATATTTATCATCTGATCTAGGTATAATACCTCTATGTAAATACGGAAACGCCGCAGGAAATAGAATAATCTTACCAATAGATGGCCTTATTTTCGCTCCTTGTAAAAATTCGGTTTCTCCTCCATTTGATACATCATTTAAATAAATAATAAAACTAGTAGTGATTGGTAATTTGTCAAGTTTTTCTCTCAACGTTGCATCAAAGTAATGGTCACTATGCCATTGATTAAAATGACCTCTATTTTTTTCATATTTGTTGAGCCTTATATCAGGTATAATCATTACTTCATTAGGACACCAAGCATTCGGAATAATATTAATATATTCTTTAAAAGATTTTACAACTAATTCTTTTATATCAATATAAATTTGATTCCATGACTGATCATTCTCATTAATTAAAATCATATTACATGACATTAATGAATCATCTCGTTTCATATAATCAACTGTATTATCAAACTTATCAATAATTTCACTACACGTTTTGCTAGAAACAGTGAATGATACTGTATGAATAAATTTTGTAAAAAATGATTCAAGATTATGATTCAAGATTATGATTCAAGATTATTATATTGTTTAGATCCCATTATGGTGCTAGGGTATTCGGATCTTAATTCTTGGTTGCATAAATTAAATTTAGTTGCTATTGCGCTTATTGAATTGCGTTGAGTTATTTGACTTAAGTAATCATCAATGGGGATAATATTATCATTTGGTTTAAGTTCGGAAATTTTTTTCGCACCATTCTTTGAAATAATATACGAAGAAGTATTATATATATGGTCAACTTTTAACATCATATCATCTAAACATATATCATTATCTATATTTTTGAAGTTATTAATCTTGATTAAATCATATGATTCATACAAATGAATGTTTTGCATAATGTAATTCATGTAGAAATTAAAGCAACTGTGAAATACAGCGTCATCTTCTAAAACTAAAGCATATTCAATATTATTATCAATAATGTATTTCCAGATGTTTGAATGAGATAAAAAACATCCTATTTCGCCAATATTTATATCATTATTGTGTTGCAGTTTAAATTTATAATTACAAAGGTCTGTTTTACCATCAACTGCATTAACGAATTTGAAATTATTTAATCCACTATCTTTAATTTTTTTTATTATATGTTCCCTTCTATCAATACTCCTTTTCATATTAATAATAAAAGTCGGGATAGATAAAGGAGATATATTATACAAAGGTTTGAAAATAGTACTATTTTTATATAAAATATCTTGGTTATTACTTTTACAAAATGAAAGTATATAATTTAAAGTATTTTTGATCTCACTTGGTCCATTTCCATGAAGAATGACAGGATAGGATCGAGTAGCTGTATTATAAATAATACGACTCTTAATAGTTATATCTTGTATAGAGTTATTAAGTGTTTGAAATAATATACATCTATAATCTATCTGACATTTAATATGTAGTTTATTTTTCAGGTAAATATTAGTAAAAAATAATTGATCATCATCATCATCACTGATATTTTGTTCACATATTAATTTCTTAATATTCATAGCATTACCAATAAATGAACCTGAATTTAAATATAAATATTGCGAATTACTTCGTTTGGGGTAATATTTTTGAAGCGTTGAATCTGGCCAGCAACTTTTTTCACTAGAAAATAAAACGGTATTGGCATAATTATATTTGTTTAACGCATAATAATACCTATCTAATATAATTTGTTGCTCAGTTAAAAGAATAACATCATAAGAATCAGTAAACAAAATTATAGTATCTTTAAGTTCATCAATACTCCAGGTATTTAATTCTTTTTTTAATAAATTAATTTTAATTCCACCTCCAGGGCCATTTTTCATATCACCTCCTGTCCACTTTGTATCTATACCTAGAATCTTATGTGGTATATTATTTTTATTTACTGTATACATAAAATTCTGAAAACCATTATGTGTTTTGTCAGTAGCTACAGAAAGTAGTTTAAATTTGAAAGGTTTTTTTGTATGAAAATTGATACCAAGTTTAAATAATAGTAAATAATAGTTATCTCTATTGAAGTTTTTTATATTGAATAAACTTTGAAAAGACATCCTCTCCTTCAACTGATTATAAGACAAAAAATTACGAATTAGTTTATAATCATCACTGTATTGCTTGCATAGTTTAAGTTTAATTTCAGATGGTGCCATGTATTTATTAACATACAATTCATGTTCTTTTGTGATATCGCATATTTTGGGACTATTATAATCACTTTTAAAATTTTCGAAATCACATTGTTCTATTCTTGAATCAAATCCAGTATCTATGTCCCATATGCGGGCTTTATTTAATCTGTTTTTCCATAGAACAGATTCTGGTAGAGGCATAGTTTCTAATATTTTTGTCATTTTTGTATTATTTTTATTATAAACAGCTTGACGCATGTTTTCAGGCATTATAGTAAATATTTTTTGAGGTAAGCCTAAAAAAAATTTATGTGGCTTATCACGAAAATTAATTAATTTGCGTTTCCATATATTTACAATAACAATTCGTCTATCCTTAGTCGTAATATTATCATCAAACGGTATACAACCATGCAGAAAAGTACCACCATTAAATACAACTTGTGTATTCTTTTGTGGGAATATAGCGCCAATAGCAGGTTGTGATGGAAGATTATGTGAATCTAAATCAATATTATTGTGATTATCGTTGTTTTGTAATTTATGTGAAAAAGTATCTGACCCAGCATTAACTATAACAACTGGTTCAACTACATCATCAAAATATGAGCAAATAGTTAATATAGGGTATACATCATTATTACTTGCATAGTTAATTAATTCCGAATGCATCTTCGTCGTAATATTTTCAAATAACCTTTCATCTTTATCAAGATGTAAATTATATTTTCTGTGACTTTTTACGAAATGTTTGGACCAATATTCAAATTCTATATCTGAATCATTTACATCAATGTTGTTTGCTTTACAGTGAAAGATAGAGGTAGCTTTTACAAATTTTACTAATTCACTATCATTGTCATTAGGGATTTTTGATGTAGTAAAACATAAATCTTTATTAAAATGTATATTGTTGATATTTATATTTTTAGTATTGAATGAATATGTTCTGAAAGAAAACATTTTATTTACGAATAAATAATTATTATATATATTTATTCGTGCTTATTTTTTAAATTATTTATTTAATATCTACATCTAAAAAACCAACTACAACATATCTTGTTCCGCTTGTTAAACTAGATACTGCATGTTTATGACATTTTGTATGAATCATAATTTCACCACAGCTAGGGTTGATAAAACCACCATCTTTATATTGTAAAGTCGCACCTTCGAAATTGTCATTCAATAAAATACTAAAAGTGAAGTTAGTGTCTATACCACCATCATAATGTGCGTCTAAGTTTACTTGTTGGCCTAACTCATATTTTGCAATGAAAAAATCTTGTACATTAAACGAACTTATCGTAATAGAATATAATTTCTCTATCAGATTTTTAACTTTGTTAAATCCAACAAGTGAAAAGAACGAAAAAACCGGGCCGATATTAGCTATTTCAATGTCTGTAGTAGGGTAAAATTTATGTCTATCGGTAAGCCATCCATTATTCTTACAGGCATACAATTCAGCTTCTTTAATAATCCAATCACATATATAGTTTTCGAAAAATGAAGAAACATTGAATCTATAATAACATCGAGAAAAATTAAAAAAATCATTTGGATAAGTGCTTGATACTTTAATATCTACTTCATTAGGCCCATTATAATTATCATTATCAGTATCGTTATCATTATCAGTATCGTTATCATTATCAGTATCGTTATTTTCGATAATACATTGGTCATTAATCTTATCAAGTTGAAGTATAAAACTATTATCTGGAATATTAATTACTTGGAAATGGTATAATTTTTTATTCGCGGTTAATGATTTTTGCAATACTTGTCCTAGATATTTTTGTTCGTCAAAATCTTCGGCAGATATAGTTTTATTTTTATTTATATAAATAGTAAGTAATGATAAACCAGCATTAATACTGTAATCACAAAGAGTTTTATTTATGCACCATTCCTTTTGATCAAAAACTATAACTTTGCCACAATGTGGTACAACCGAAATATTTTTATTAGTAGTTAAATTTGTAAATTTAATAGGTTCTTGACTGTTATGTCCAAGTATAACTAATAATACATAATCACTTTGAATGAAAATTATATCTTGTAGTTTGGTAATATATTTCATTTGAAAATAGTAAGGATACTTAGAGAAATTCTCATGATCAAAATAGTTGTTTATTGCAAGACGGTAAATATCGTAAACGAATTTTTCAATATGTGTATGATATTTTTTCTCACTACATCCTTTAACTAAGTATTGATTTTTATATACGGTATAGTTATCAATATAGCGACAACAATGGGATAAGAATTTTAAAAATGTATTATCTAAAATATTGTTAAATATTTGGAAGTTGATATTGTATTGTTTAAGAATCATAATAATATATAAAATATATAAAGTGCTACCAGTAGTATATTTAAATGATTATATTAGATAATATATTCGACACAGATATAGTTAGCAAAATTATAACAGAAACGTTTGCTAACGATTCTATTATAGAATGGTCTCACCGTTCAAAAGATACAGTTGAAGATACGGGGCGATTTTCTACTGATTTAACTAATAATAGATTTTTATATAAAGATCTAAGTTTGTTATTACAAAGGACATTACAAACAATTTTTAATGTTAAAAGAGTATATTTAAATGTAATGTCATATGGTTCAGAAGGAGGATATCACTTTGATTCATTGGATTCAAATGCATATACTATATTATATTTCGTAGGAGGTCCAGATGATAAAACTAATACTGATGAATACGGCGGTTATTTTTATTATAAAGAAAATGGTGAAATTAAATGCATAGAACCAATAAATAATCGTTTATTATTCTTTAAAAGTGATATAATACATAAAGCTAGTTGTTATAAAAGGATGATAACTAGACCTAGATTTTCAATTGCTTGGAAAGTTTATGTTAACAATCTGTAATAGAAAAATTAAAACTTTTATCTAGTTCTTTATCGCGAAGCCACCAATCACTTAATTCTGGTTCTGCGAAACCTAAGAATTTAAATGAAATATAGCCAGGCGATCCACAATCCCCGTTGTTAGCAATTATATACCTAATATCACTATTAAAAACTATTATATTCCCTTGATTTAAATGAATTCTCTGACCGTCTTCAAATACTATCAAGATATATTCTGAAGTGCATAATAATGCAATAGTATATCGTGTTTGTATACAATCCGCCTGTGTATATTTATCACAGAATGAACGATTAACTATCTCAACATCGACTTTACCTGAAACATCTGTGGTCTCATTGTTTTTTCCAATGCGAAGTTCAATTATTTTGATATCCAACAGATTCAAAAACCTACAAATTTTTTCTAGTAACAATTGTTTAAAGAAAAATATACAGAATTTTAATTTATGTGCATTTAAATCTTTATCATTAGATAGCCATTCACAAATATTATTATTAAGAACATTTTGTATTAGTTGTCTTTGGCGAAAATAAGCAAATGTTTCAAATAAATAGGAAAAATCTACACAATTACTATTATTAGAGCTCAATATATCGCGTTTATAATCATTATCTAGGGTTATAGTCCTTTCATCCATTATAATAAAAGTATTTATTAATTTAAGTAGTTTCAATATCTATTTTAATAATTTCAATCATCATTTTATCTATAATATTAATAGTTTGACAGTATTTATTTTTAAATATACAGATTCTATTGTTTTTTGCAGTAATAAAATCTCGTTTATCCACAACATCAGAAGTTTCCATATATTGATTTTTGAATATTATACCATTTCTCGTGTAAATGTCTTGATTAAGGAATACTATCCCATATATTGAATCACCTTCAAGCTTAAATGAATGATTTATTACGATAATTTTTGATTCGATATTGATGATGTGCGTACCAAGCAAAAATTCAAACTCAGATTTATCTTGTATAATATTATCGTTTTTATAACCCTCGATATTATAGAAATTTAGAGTATTAGTTTTTTTACTAGGTAAATGTCTATCAATTAATAGTTTATTTGGTTCAGTGAATAAAAAATTATTGAAAGTATCGGGGTGTTTATAGTAATTATCAAAAGCTACCACTTTTAATTTGTCTATCATATTTTATTATGAAGTAATAAAATATGTTTAAATTACTTACATAAAGTATTAGTACGAAAGAAGAAAGTATTTCCTAGTCTAGCATTTGAACCATCCTCACCATATGGTTGATAAATATGATGGTATCTATTAGCTTTATATAGTAAAAGTTTATTGCATTCTTCACTAAAAAACCCAGTAGTTTTCATATTGGCAACTCGTGATAGAACGTTGAAAGGAATATCCTCAATATTTTCATAGTGTTTATCCAAACTACTCATCTCATCCTTCAACCCGCTATCATCTTTTAGAGACAGACCAGAATTTCTTAATTGTTTATCATTTAAATAACAAACTGCTGCGTATGCATCATCACCGATACTATCAATATGGTTATAAGTAATTTTGTATTTAGGTATAAATAAAAAATGAGAGTTATACCGACAAATATTTGTTTTTATACATTTAAATACCGAATTAAACAAACGGTTTTGTTCATCAGTTATAATACCTTGTGTTCTAACGCCAAAACTAGTATCTATTCCGTAATCAAATCTAGTTCTTGCATATTTTCGCAGAGTATCTAAATCTTTATTTACAGAATACAAAATTAAAATTAAAAGTGTCATCCCATTAAAATTAGTTTCAAAAGAAGGTTTATTGTTTACAATTGTATGTTGTAAATTGTTCATATATAAATTATATATAACTTCTTTAATATCTTTTGTTATTAGTTAGTAGCAATAGTAAACATAGTGAAAACCATTTAAAATTTTTGCAGGTAGTTCTGTATTATGGAAACTGTTAATCAAAGTAGTAAAGAAGTGATATTAAAATCCGATAAGTATTTACAACGGTTTACAATAAATGAATATTTAAATGATGTTATATGTAAATGGTTTATATTCGAAAAAAATATATATTCTGAAGAACAATTAAACAATAATATAAAAGTAGAAGATTGTGTAAGTTTAGATAAGATAGAGAGTATATGGGATTTTTGTTCTCTTCATTTACTACTAGATTTACCAGCAATTATAAAGGATAAATATAGTATTTGTAATGATGATTATATTATAGATAGTGCAATATTATTAGAAATAGATGCTTTCGCAACAATTGATATGAAAGATTTAAATACAAAAAACTCGGATTTTATATTTTCGGTGAGTTTAGATAATAGCAATGCGAAAATTATATTTGCAGATGGTATAATTATGGATCAGACAATGGGTTTACTGACACTTCAAACAAATAAAACTCAATTAAATATACATACAATTGAACAGAATTCATATATGCTATTTGTATTTATTAGCAATAGTAGTTCATAATATTTATTTTAAAAAATAAATATTATTTGCCAGATTGATTATCTATTTTAAAAAAGTAAACTTCAAGATCTCTAGAGGTGTCTGTCGTAGAATTCTTATTTATATTGAGTAAAGGGGTATTAGTGGTTTTTTGACCAAATATGTTATATGTACAACTAGAACCCTTGTCGCCTGTGGAACCTTTGTCACTTGTGGAACCCTTGCCACCTGTGGAACCCTTGCCACCTTTGTCACCTTTCTTACCTTGAGGAGAGTAAATTGTGCCATTACCATAATATGCATTAGCTGACCCTGTGAATTTATGTTCACTATCTTTTTCTCCCTCATCATTACCCGACTTGCCCGCCGATTGTTTCTGCGTCTGCCAATAATAATCAGTAAATGCTTTCGTCGAATCCGAACCATTTTTATGCTGATTAAATTGGCCGTGGTGTTCCTCTGGATTAACTACATTAAACCCTTTTTTTCCTTTGCCACCTTTGTATCCTTTGCCACCTTGGTATCCTTTGCCACCTTGGTTTCCTTGGTTTCCTGTGCCACCTTTCTCGCCTGCCGTTATCTCAATATTTAAACTGCTGTTATTTGTACTATCAGTTAACGAACACGTATCAATCGTCTCAGTTTGTACATAATTAATTGCAATGTTTTCTGGATTATCAAAAATAAAAACTTCTTCAAATATAGTTTGGCCACCATCGCCACCATCGCCACCATCGCCACCATCGCCACCATCGCCACCATCGCCACCTGCGCCACCATCGCCACCTGCGCCACCATCGCCACCTGCGCCAGGATAAGCGTCGAAGCTTTGATCATCACCACCGCCACCCCGATTCCATGATCTGTTCCAGTGACTACCGCCACCGGCGTCTCCTGGATCTCCGGTGTCTCCTCCTCCTCCTCCTACTCCTGGATCTCCGGTGTCTCCTTGCAATCCGGGTTCTCCAGTAGCGCCCTTAGCTGATCTTAGTCGAACTTTCATACCTTTTGCCCATGAAGGTATTAATATTTCGCCAGATGATGTAGCGGTTGCATTAGATACTATAAAATTTTGATCTAAAATATTTGTACCATTATTAGAAAAAGGGAATTCAACTTCAGTCGTTTTATATGTTTGATAAACATCAGTAGTCTTACTAAAATTCGGAAAAGGGGAAAAATTTACATTGCTTTGTGTCCCTGTATTAGTTTGAAAAAAGTCGTCTAAATCAATACCTTGGTATTTAAAATTACTAGACATTTAAAATATAATATATTATATTAGGTATATAATATATATTTAAGTTATTTTTATTAGGAATACAGTATTGTTGTGCAAGGGGCGGTATATTTTTGAGATACTCTTTGGTTTCTTGTAATTTCTCTTTTTAGTTTAGCATTTTTTTCTGATATTTCTTTTCGGTCGATGTAATAACTAAATATACAAATGACAAATGCTAATAAAAAATACAAATAACTTTATATGTCACACGGACATAGAAGAGGAAGAGGCTTTAATAGATATCGTCGACACGGTTGGGGAAGACCATCTCACGGATATGGTTATGGTTGGGGATACTGGGGGTAATTCTACAGTTACATTGACTGTAGCAAATATGCCGTCGCATACTCATACGATAACTTCTTCCCAGGCCGCGCATACTCATACACAGGCCGCGCATTCGCACACTGTTACCGACCGGTTAGGATTTAACGACAAAAGATATTCTGGTGGAGGTGGTGACTATGTCGGATATGGATCACTTTCAACGGATTCCGCGACACCAATAATAAATTCCACGCAACCAACGATAACATCGACAGCTGCAAACACGGGTGGTAATAGTTCCTTTAGTATTATGCCACCATATTACACCGTAAATTATATCTTAAAATATTAACAAAGTAATTATAAAATAAGGTGAAACTCCTACTATTGATTTTACATTTTTGATGTTTTTGTGCGAACTTAAATATTCAAAGGTGTAAATACATATAGTAATGTTTATTTTATGAATGACTATGTTTTAGGATGCTTTTATTATAAAATATAATTTTACACTATCTGGTATAATATTATAAGTATTACTGGATGATCCAGACGAAGTTAAAGTGCCTGCAGGTGCGCTATGACTATGTGAATTCGCACTAATAGTTAACTTAGTATTCGATCTTGTTGATTGGTTGGCGGTATTTAAATAATCATCGGATCTTGTGTTCCCCCATCCTTTACCATAAATTTGGTCCAAATCGGTTCTTAAATTTCCATTTGTTACCATATCCACTTTTTTAGTTGCACTATAAGTTGGTGTAATACTATTTGTACTTGCTGAAATACTATGAGAATGTGAAGGAAAATTATTTATGTCTAATGTAACGTTACTTGAACCACTTATTGTACCTATATTTGAAGCAGAAGCAGTTCCTACCACGATACAAGTGTTTAAGTCAGGTATTGTGAAATTATCATCAGAGCCACCATAATCATAACCTATTAAATCAAATAAATCTGGATATGTAGTTTTACTTACAGTTTGACCATCACATAATAACCAATAATCAGGAATAGTAGCACCTGCTGGATACATAGTTATAAACCCCGTTTGACTCTTTTCTTTATGATAATCAAAATTGGTAATATCTAATGTTTTATTTGAAAGAATATTTTCAGAAGTATATGACATATATTATATGATTATACAGTTATTTTTATGATATAATATAATTTTGTATGTGTTATTCCTAAACTAACCGATTCACTTGAACTTGAACCGACGGTTGATGCAGTATGATAAATAGTATGTGTATGACTACCTCCAGTCACTGGTATATCGAGGTTCCCTGTGCTGGAGCTCCAATGGGTTGTCTCGGGTCCTCCCCCGGACATACTATTAGCTCCTGCTACATTCGTGCTATAAATTCTACCGGTAACACTTACAGTAACACTATTCGTAGTAGTGGATGAAAAGGTATGTGTATGACTAGGTATGTTATCTACAACCATTGTATTAGAACCTGAACTATAATTACTACTATCAACAGAAGAACTAGTAGCCTGAACATATTTGTCTACTAAATCTGGTATATTGAAATTGCTACTATTTCCACCATATTTATTAGTTATAACAGTATATAAATCGCTATAAGTCGATGCAGATAATGTTGTTCCGTCACATATATGCCAGTTTGATGGAATATTACTAGATAATCCTCCGAATAATACAATAGTTCCGACTGGTATAATAGATTTAATTTCGATTGGGGTAGAATTATATTTAAAATTAGATATAGTCTTGCTCATGATTTTATATAATAAGCCATTAAAATATTTGTCGGTTTGAGCGCAAAACTACTTGTAGAACCCACTGCGGTAGAAGTTCTACTGCTTATGCTATGACTATGTGATGAATTTGCATTAACTGCAACATACATATCATAGTCGTCCCCGGTGTGTTTATAGTGATTTACACCACCATTGCCAGTAACAATACTCGTGGCACCATACTGCATTGTTAATGTTACATTACTTGCTCCTGAGCCCGAAGTTGCATCATTAATTGAATGAGTATGTGACTTATAATTTGAAAGTGTTGCAGTAGTAGCAACATTTGAACTAACATTTAGTTGCTCATCTGCATTACACCCTTTAACGGCATAGTTGGATAAATCAGGAATATTAAAATCATTTGTTGTGCTTCCATATGTATCTCCTATTACTGCATATAAATTACTATAGTCGGTTTTTGATATACTTATACCATTACATAGTAACCATTCAGAGTAATTACTATTAGTTGATACTATAGCAGGTATTACTATTATAGAACCAATAGGAAAATCAGTATTATCATTAAATAAATCAACGGATCCTTGCGAAAAAAATGAAAATATTGATGACATGTTATTATATGATTAACATATATATTATTATACAAATCTTACTAATCCGTATTTTGATATATCCATCCTGTTACTATATATTTATCACTGCTTATTGGAACTAAACCAGCGTGGGGGTACGACCAAGTTGAAGGAAACAATAATAATCTACCTGCAACTGGTTTAATCTTAAAATTACTTACAAAATTAGTTTCTCCACCTTCACTTATATCATTTAAATACCATATATAGGTAATTATACGGGTATGAATCCCAGCACTATCTCTATATACGTGCGGATCAACATGGTTTATATAGTAGCCTGTATTCTTTTTATATTTTTGGATTTGATAGCCTGTATCAATAATGTTGTTTGCATCTACATTAGGAGTATTAACTTTTTCTTTTATTTTTAACATATATTTGTTTAAATAAATTCGCAATCCATTGTATAATAATGCATCTATCTTAGCAAATTCTTCGTTTTCAGAAGATAAATCTGTTATATTTATCTCTTTTGTTTTTTTAGCTTTAAAATGAATATCTTTTTCAGCACCCATCGTTTTCCCTATGTGTTGTTTGTTAGAATGTTTATTAAATAATTTTATTATGGTTTTACATTCTTCTGGAAGTAAAACATTATCAAAAATTTGAACATATACATCTGTTTGATTATTTATATCATATATAGGTTCAGTTAGTAATTTTTGTTCTTTTAATAATAATTCGAATGTATCTGTCGCATCATTATCATCGTCACTATCGTAATTGTTACAAGTATCTTTAAAAATATTAAATATATTAAACATATAATTCAAATACCTAAATAAATCTTTAAGTTGTTCTACAATAAAATTATGAATTAGTAGCAGCGTGTTTTCTGGCACAACCTCTTTTATGAGCAGCTAAACTCTGTTTGGTATTTGCGGTATAGTTATTACAAATATCACACATAAATCCTCTTGATTTAATGAGTGCATACTTTGGCTCCAAGTATTGTTCAAGAGTAGGGAATTTAAGTTCATCAATAAGTCCAATAAGTTTTCGTTGGGATTCTTTGATAAATTGCACCATATGTTCTTTTTTATCAAAAAAGTGTTTAAATTCTTCATTAATGTTGTCCAATACTTGAGTGGAAATGCTATTGTTCTCATTGATGTTTAAATCTTGAATTCTAATACTAAGATGGTCAATAATATCAACAGCAGTTTTAATAGTATCGGGGTTGTAGTTACATCTATGAATATAAACGAGAACATTACCTCGATGAATATCGATTTGAAAATGATCTTTAAATGAAATTCCTGAATATTGAGAAATAAACACACCACACATGTTTTGGTTATCAATATCTCGGTGAAATTTTTCTATTTCGTCCTTATTGACATTTTGTTCGTATTCTTTGTTTTCAAATAAAATAGGAAGTTTTTCCAGTCTAAATAACATAAAATCGCCGGAGGCTTTTGTCCCGGCTGTATTTTTAACGTCTGAAGAAGGATATAAAGATGTTAATATATCAAATAATTGTTTTTCTCCTATTTTGCCTCGATTGTTGGAAACTTTGTATTTTCCCAGAAATTCAGATAATTCGTTAAACATTTTTCCCTGGGAAGTGGTACTTTCTGTCGTATGTTCTCGAATTACACTTAGATGCTGTGACAATCTCTCTTCTGTAGAAGAAATAGTGGAATATAATGGTTGTTGAATATTTTGCAATAAATTACTATATTTTGATTCAAAACTTGACAAAACTGTTTGTAAAGAACCTTTTTCACCACTTTTTTCAAGTGTTTTCCTCATTTCTTCGTTAAATTTTGAGAAAAAGTTCTCAAACATCCTCTGTAAGACTTCCTTGTCATCTGTTTTACTCTTTGGTATAATCTCATTCAACAGTACATTGGTTTTTGTTAACAGAGATTCTGTGTTTTTATCTAAGAGAACTTCCATTTTATCTTTAGATTGTAGATTTTGTGTTTCAAGTAAAGTCTTTGTTTCATTCACATAGTCCTTTTTAAGCTTGACAAATTCGACCATTGCATTTTGCATAAAATCAACTTGCATCTTTTCTATATTTTCATTCATATGTTCTACATTTTTATTCATTTTTTCTATTTTGTCTCTATTTTCATTTAAAAATGATAAAATTTGTGTGTTTATATTCCCGGAAATTTGAGAACTCATCTTATTAAAAATGTTCTCGATTAGATTAATAAACAACAAATTAGCATCTTCTATATTAATTCCGGGATTTTCTTTATAAAAATTAATAATTTTCTGATTTTTAATAATTAGTGAATTATTTTGCAAGTTTTCCATATATTTATAATAAAGTTCTCTTTTTATATCGTTTTTAAGTTTTTGACGGTTTTGTTTAGATTTTTGGTATATCTTATTACATTCATACTAAGTTTTTATTTAGAAAAACCAAGAAAAAATACAAAAATACAAAAACTTAAAAAACCTAATTATATTAGCATAATAGTAACAAATTTTAATATCAAAAAAATATTTGTTACTGAAACAAAATAAAATAAAAATAAGATTTTCAGTTTTTAGTTAAGATAATTAAAAACTTACTCACTTTTTAGTTAAGAATTCCAAAAACTTAAGTAAAAAGGTTAAGATCTTAAATTTCTTGGCAAAAAATCTTATCTTTAGGAATAATATACAAATCCTTGAGTCGGAACGACATTGCAAAG
>Ga0233443_1000589_pt1 | contig 38868 bp, 24 predicted proteins | sample SI_123_September_2_FD_182784 | JGI IMG/M metagenome (GOLD analysis project Ga0233443, IMG submission 182784) | Seawater microbial communities from Saanich Inlet, British Columbia, Canada - SI_123_September2016_200_MG | ecosystem: Environmental > Aquatic > Marine > Inlet | place: Canada: British...
GAGCCTTATTTGTACCTTGTATCTAATTACATAAGATTAAAGCATTGATAAATAAGCATTTGAAGTAAATAAATAGTTTCCGTTGTGAAAACATTTAAAGCGGTCATGAAAATGGTCGCTTTCTTTATTATTCTGATCAAATCATTCGGTTATCGTCGGTCCTTATACAATATTACGAAATATTTACGTCTTTTTTCATCGTATCAGTTGATTATTTTGTTACAGTAATTAGCAGTTTAAATGCATGTATAAGGCAGAGAATAAGGCTTATATAAATAATAACTTAATCAATGACTGTTGTTTTAATTCTATAGCTAAAGACGCAGGTTGATTTATAAAAATGAGCAACTTATCGAGTTATATGGGCATATCCCGGAGAGACGATCATAGCAATGTCTCCAAAATTAACGAACAGGTAATGTTCGATAAACCACCTATGATTCAGGATCTGATTGTTTATAATTCTATTCTCCTGTTTATTGTGTTAAATTTACGGATGTTAGTTAGGTATCAGATCAGGCTTCATATTATGAACAGACGTATACTCCTTTATATAACCGTCTTTATTATACATGTCACGGCAATTGCACAGCCAAGAGAAACCATTTTATTAAACGAGAACTGGAATTTTCTCCTGGCGGAAAGTGAATTGGCAGAAATTATTGGGGACAGCAGGTGGGAACAGGTAAGTATTCCACATACCTGGAATAATCTTGATATTCAATCCGGTGAGAAAGTGAATTATGGTACTGCATGGTATCAGAAAAATATAGCCATCACCGAATCCCTTGACGGGCATAACTACTTTCTTAGGTTTGAAGGTGTCGGCCAGTATGCCAAGGTGTACGTGAATGAGCAGTTCGCAGGAGATCATCTGGGAAGTTATTCTGCCTTTACGATTAATATTACCAGATTTCTGAAGGCGGATACGCTTAATTCAGTTTTGGTGATGGTGAATAATGAACTGACCAACTCTTACCCAAAGGATAATTTTCTCTTTGGAATCTATGGAGGCATTTATCGGGATGTTTCTTTGATTATTACCGATGATTTGCACATTTCCTTAAGCGATCATGGCTCATCAGGGGTATTTGTTGAGCAAAAGCTGGTTTCTTCTGAAAAAGCACGATTGAGCATAACCACGCTCTTAAAAAATGAAACGTCACTCAGGAAGCAAATTCGGCTTGTGCACAAATTAATGGATGGAGAAAAAATGGTGGGTGAAGTAAGTACTGCCTACGAGCTATATCCGGGAGGAGCAACACCTTTGGTTTGTGAACTGGAAATAGCCAATCCACACCTGTGGCACGGAAAAAAGGATCCATTTCTTTATGAGTTGAGTTCTGAAATTTATTGCAATGGAATAATTAAAGATAGTAACAGTGAAGTGATAGGGCTTAGAACATTCAGTATTGATGAAAATCAGGGTTTCGTATTAAACGACGAACCTTACCGGCTGTATGGAGTTTGTCGGCATCAGGAGTGGGAAAATCTGGGAAATGCTTTGCTGCCTGAACATCATCGGCGGGACATGGAGTTAATGCTTGAGGTAGGTGCTACTTCCATCCGATTGGCCCACTATCAGCAGGCTGATTACATTTATCACCTGGCTGACTCCATAGGCTTTCTGATCTGGGCTGAAATTCCTTTTGTAAACGGATATAAAGAAGGTGCTGACGAAAATGCCAAACAGCAGTTAATGGAACTAATCAAACAAAACTTCAATTCCCCATCCATATTTGTTTGGGGTGTACACAACGAAGTGATCAAAGGAGATGTGATTCAGGAATCTGTTAACCTGACACAGGAATTACACGATCTTGCCAAAACATTGGATCCATCAAGGTTAACCGTAAGTGTTAGCAATATTTGGTGGGTGTACGATCATCCGATTCATGAACTAAGCGATTTGCAGGGTTTCAATCAATACACGGGCTGGTATGGAGGAAAGCCCAATGAACTGAGGAATTGGATCAAGAATTACCATGCAAAGAAACCGGATGTTCGTTTCTCCGTTTCAGAGTATGGCGCCGGAGGAAATGTTGCTCACCAAACATCAGACATTCAAACCATACCACCGCCCAAGAGTCAATTCTTTCCAGAATCTTATCACACTTACTATCATGAGGAAACCTGGGCTGCCATCGAAGATGCACCTTTCATCTGGGCCTCGTATGTCTGGAATATGTTTGACTTTTCAGTGCCTGAATGGGACAGAGGTGGCGTTAAAGGACGAAATCACAAAGGCCTGATTACCTATGACAGGGAAATAAAGAAAGATGCTTTTTACTGGTACAAAGCCAACTGGTCTGAAGAAGCTGTATTCTTTCTGGCCGGTAAAAGAAATAATAAGATTCGTGAGGATTCAGTACTTATAAAAGTTTACAGCAATGTAGGTGTACCTCAGTTGCAGATCAACCGAAAAAGCAGTGGCCTAATGGAAAAAGGAATCAACGATGTACAGTACACAAAAAAGCTTGCTCTGAAACAGGGGGTGAATAAAATCAAGATAAGTACGTCGAAAGGTAATCTCCGCTTTCGTGATGAGTGCAGGCTTACCAGGGTGATCAGTGTTGATAAATAAATTCAGTGTTATAGCCAATGCGGAAATCTCATTGACATGGCAGGCAAAGCAAGAAAGTTTAAAGTTTGTTCAGGACTGAAACAAGTTCCGGTTTCTCTATAAAACCATCATGTTCAAAGAGTAGTTCCCCGTTCTTGTAAATTACCAGGTAAGGAACACTGGCTATCTGCCGATCCTTAATCAGCTTTTTACTGGCATCAGCATTTATTTTTACAATACTAATCGTGTTTTTATATTCAGCGCTTAGCTCATCAATCATGGGTAACATTTTTCTGCACGGGGCACACCAGGGAGCATAGAAATCTATTAAAACAGGTTTGTCAGATTCGATCAGTGCCGCATATTCGTCAGATTCCATCCTGTTTTTTGTGTCGGGTTTGGCATTTGGATCGGCAACAATTGGAAGGTTGTTGCGATACCAATCCATTATTCCCCGCTCCAGATTATACACTTTCTTATAACCATTCCTGATTAAAATGGTAGCTGCCTTTTTACTTCTATATCCGGTGTTGCAATAAAGATAAATGGCCTGATCTTTCTTCAGCATCAATAATCTTTGTTCAAAGTCGCGATCGTAGAAATTCAGTTGTCCGGCACCTTTGATGTGGCCATTGGCATATTCTCCGGGTGTTCGCACGTCCAGCAAAGTTCCGTCTCCGGAATTGATTGCTGTTCTAAAGGATTTGGAATCAAGATTCTGGTAGGTAGAGTTTTGCGCACAGGCACTAAACATATACAAGCCCAGAAGTAAAAAGAAATAATATTTATTCATCTCTATAAACTGATAAGTTTTGTTGTGAAGGCTTCTTAGCGAAAGAAACTCCCTGGGTGGCTAAACAAGCAAATCAGGTTTTGGTTTAGAGATGAATTATAAAATTATACCAAGTTCAGCAATGGAGGTATAGTGCTTCTTATTCACTTCGTTCGTTGAAATTAAACGGAAATAACGCATAACAATCTTCTTATCAAAAAGTACCTTCTGTCTTTTATTGCCATTCGGGAAGCAGCCATAGTCAATTACTTTACTCCAGTTCTTTCCATCAATGCTCACTTCAAATGTATAGGTGGAGATCCTGCCATTGGAGTAATTTTGTCTTGGCAAGTAATCCAGTCCTTTTGCTTCCAGCACTTCACTCATATCCACTTCAATAATGTGTGGATGCTTTAAGTTCTCTTCTCTCCAGTCGGTGTGCCAAATGGTATTTGGATCATTGTCAATTGCATTTTGCGGTGGATTGTCAGGATAATAGTTATCAGAACCCGCTGACCAATTGGCTTTGTTGATTTCGAAATGAACGAATTGGATGTTGCTCTTTTCCAAACCTTTTATCCGGGAATAAGCGCTGATAGTGCCACCTTTTTTCAGCTTAAAAGCCTTCCTATACAATTTGAATTTTCCACCGTTTAATGAGAAGTAACATCTGGCATTTTCTTCCTTGCTCACAATAGAAACCATACTCTCGTCCGAACGCCTGATCTCCGGTGTGCCGGCCACAAGAATATTTTTTGTCCGATGTTCTTCGGAAATATATTGATAGATGGATTTTCTTTGCAGTTCTACAGCACGATAGTTAATACTGAAACGATAGTTGCCGGTTTTAGCAACATATTCAGTTGCGATGCCGGGTCCACAGGTAGCCGTTCCAAGACCGGTCACCAGTGCATCAAAGTTTACTGTTACATAATCACTTTCATTCAATTCATTCAGATGTCTTGCCTTTGTAATATCTTCATCGCTGTATGGGTAGGCACTGAAATTCATTCTTTCTTTCCCCGTGAGTAAAAACCCGAATCCTTCAGCATTGCAGACGGATGCCCAGCGAATATCCGATTGATTGCAATTGTCCTGAGGAACAGGTAAATTATGATCGTACAGATCAATAGCTTTACTGCTATGAAAACCTAGCCGTCCACCACTTTTGCGATCCGGGTAGCTTGAGACTCCTCCCAAACCAAACCAATTCAGTTCATCATAGGAATGGGGCATTTTCATTTGTAATCCTAATTTGGCAATCGCCTGAATTGAACCGGGTATGGAAACGTCAGAACTAATCTGAATGCTGCCATCACCAAAGATTTGATATTGAACCTGAGCGTTTATCTGAGTTTCCTTGGCAGACAGAACTAACGGAAACAGGATAAGCAGTGAGCCATCTTCAATTGTTTTGGAAATTGGTTTTTCTGCATGATGAATCAACTGATCCAATCCGGCAGCTTCCCATTTTTTATTTCCATTTCTGTCGCGAATATCATTTTCTGTCGGAGGCCTGAAAAAATTCAGTTTAGGCCCTTCTATCATCATCTCTCTTCCCTTAAAAAGGTAAGAACCAATCAATCCGGTCTCCATATCAATGTTCATTGAAAACGATTCGCCTGTTATGACCAAAGATCCGTCTTTTTGAATAGAACTTATCTTCCCGCTGTTCTCCAATAGAATCGCTGGATGTGCATCAACGGGTAATTCAAATTCTTCCCATGCCAGTTCGTGACCAGCTTTCACCAATCCACTCCGGTATTTCATTGTAAGGGAAAAAACAAGTATATAACTCTGACCTGCTTTTGGAGTTTTCAATTCCGGCAGGTCAAGCTTTAGAATTTTCGATTCCTGTGGCTTAAGTTCCATCTGAGGAATTCGTCCATGATAGATAATACCCTCAGCATTCTTTATATGCCATGATAAATTGAATTCATTCAGGTTTGTGAAAAAGAACTTGTTCCTTATTTCAAACTCCCCTTTTTCAAGATCAATAGCGCTGATCCCAATATTCTGATAAACTTTCTTTACCTCATGCAACTGTGGGTTGGCTTTACGATCCGGATTTACCAATCCGTTCATGCAGAAACTATTGTCACTTGGTTTGTTGGTTCCATAGTCTCCACCATAGGTGTAATACATTCGCCCGTTTTCATCATATTCTCTTAAGCCCTGATCAACCCAGTCCCAGATACAGCCACCCTGTAAAGCCGGATAAGCTTCTATCGCATCCCAGTAATCCTGTAATCCGCCACAACTATTGCCCATGGCATGTGCATATTCGCATAATATCATTGGACGCTCCGGGTTTCCCTGTGCATATTTGATCATCCAGCTGGTTCCTGCATACATTGGACAATAAATATCGGTATGTGGTTCCTGGCCCGCTCGCTCATATTGTACCGGTCTGCTACTATCTCTTTCTTTTATCCATTGATAGTTATGCTGGAAATTGATTCCGTCACCTGCTTCATTGCCCATTGACCAGGTAACGATACAAGCATGATTTTTATCCCGTTCGACCATTCTTCTGGTTCTGTCCAGGTGCATTTGGCCCCATTCTTCATGTTTGGCCAGGCTGGCAGCTCCATATCCCATTCCATGAGATTCAATGTTCGCCTCATCTATTACATAGATACCATACTGGTCGCACAAATCATAGAATTCCGGAGCATCCGGATAATGACAGGTTCTGACTGTATTGATATTGTTCTCCTTCATGATACGGATATCTTCTATCATGGAAGCACGGCTGACTACATGACCATGATCCGGATCGTGCTCGTGTCTGTTAACTCCTTTCACATAAACAGCCTTTCCGTTCACCAGGAACTGACCATTTTTAACTTCAGCACTGCGGAATCCTATTTTTTGAGATATGGATTGAATAACTTCTCCTTTCTTATCCTTAAGGCAGATAAGCAGGGTATACAGATTAGGCTGCTCGGCTGACCATTTTAATGGCTGATCAACTTTGCTCTCATACTCAAACCTTGTTGGGCCGGAAGTATTAATGGATAAAAAATGTTTTGAATCAATAACTGCTTTGTTGCGGTTATTTTCGCTTACTCTCAGGTCAATGCTATAATCTTTATAATTCCTGTCAGACAGATTCTCGATCTCAACATCAATCTTAAACATTCCATCTGTATAATTTTCATCAAGGCCCGCGTTTACAAAGTAATCCCGAATATGAACCTTTGGAGTTGCCAGCAGATAAACATCCCGTTCTATACCACTGATTCTCCAGAAATCCTGAGCTTCGAGATAGCTTCCGGTGCTCCACCTGTACACTTCAAGCGAAAGTGTATTTTTACCCGAACGCACCAGTGCTGTGATGTCAAATTCAGCCGGTGTTTTTGATCCTTCACTGTAACCAAGTTTTTCACCGTTAATCCAAATATAGAATGCCGATTTTACTGCACCTAAATGAATGGTAATTGTTCTTTCCTTCCAGTTTTCGGGAATCTCAAAATTCCTGCGATAGCTTCCAACCGGATTGTATCCCGACGGAATTCGAGGTGGATCAGGATGTTCGCCGGCGATCTGCCAAAACGGATAAGTTGTATTAACGTAGATGGCTGTATCAAATCCTTCGATTTCCCAATTTGCCGGTACTTTTATATCCTTCCATTGCGAAATATCGTAATCCTCTTTGTAGAAATGAACAGGGCGATCTTCGGGTGTTGAGGCAATGTTAAACTTCCAGATACCGTTTAAAAGCTGGTAGAAATCCGACCGGCCCGGGTTATTGTTCAAAGCCAGCTCCTCGCTTTCGAAGGGGATGAAATAGGCATGAGCTGCCTTCCTGTTGATATTAAATACAGCAGGATCTTCCCATTCATTTAACTGGGCTTTAGTATCTGTTCCATTCAGAACAAGAATAATAAGAAAAAGGAGAGAGGTGAATCTGGTCATAGTTTAGGATTTCAGGTTTCTAATTAACCATTTCAATGTGCCAAACAAAGTTAGAAAAAATGATCTTTCGTACTATTGAAAATAAATCATTTCACTTATTGCGGCCATAATTATTCCGATGCTAAAACAATACTTACTTTTGTATAAAATCTCTTGTATGAAAAAAGTACTCCTCGGTTTGCTGGTCATGATGATTTTCAATTCATTTTTGGCTCAAAATCTTTCTGACTTAAGTTTTGGAACAGACTCTACTTTCGAAGTACTAACATGGAATATTGAGTGGTTTCCTAAAAACGGACAAACTACAGTAAATTATGTTGCGCAAATAATTGAGGAGCTGGATGTGGATGTGATGGCAATTCAGGAGGTAGACGACACAACTGTTTTTAAGCAAATGATTGATGACCTTGAAGATTATGATTACTTTTTTAAATCGAGCTACTTTGCAGGTCTGGCCTATATTTATAATAATCAGTCGGTTGTAGTTGATGATATCTATGAAATTTATACTTCTCAACCATATTGGAGTCCCTTTCCGCGTTCTCCTGTTGTTATGGAATTAAGTTATCTGAATGAAGAATTAATCGTCATCAATAATCATTTTAAATGTTGTGGTGATGGTGTTTTGAATCTGAGCGACTCAGGTGATGAAGAGAGCCGCAGACACATTGCAAGTACATTGCTTAAGCAATATATCGACACTTATTTTCCTAACAAAAGGGTGTTTATGCTCGGTGATCTGAATGATATTTTAACCGATAATCAAAGTAACAATGTGTTTCAGATGTATCTGGACGATCCGCTTAACTATGCTTTTGCCGACATGAACATTGCAATAGGAGCCAGCAACGGTTGGTCTTATCCGAGCTGGCCTTCTCACTTAGATCATATTCTGATTAGCAATGAACTTTTCGCGGATTTTGGCAACACGAATTCGGTAATAGAGGTAATCAAAGTTGATGATTATATGGCAAGCTGGAGTGCTTACGATAACAACGTTTCCGATCACAGGCCGGTTGGTATTAAAATGGCCATCACGCCAGGAATGAACAGAGCTGGTTATGCGGATGAGGAATCCGCTTTTAAAATCTATCCAAATCCTGTTAGTGAAACCCTGGTATTCAAATGTTTTATAGATAATCATTCACTAACGATCAATATTTATGATCTTCAGGGGAATCTGATTGATGTTGTTGGCAATGTTCCGTCCGGCCACGAAATCATGTACACAGTAAGTGATCTTGCACCCGGTGTTTACTACGCTCAATTTTTAGCCAACAACAATGAACTTGTCATTAAAAGGTTTATGGTATTGAGATGATTGTAGTTCTGATAGAAAGAGTCAGTTAGGTTTATTTCTGACCAGAGTATCCAAAATTCACTATCTTACCCGCTTATCAAAACAGATGAATTATGGATAGTGCATCAACGATTATTTTAGCCGCTTCGCTTATTATTATTATGCTTGGAATGGGACTGTCTCTCGTTCTGGATGATTTTAAAAGAATCGTTGTTTACCCAAAAGCAATCATTGTGGGTTTAAGCAATCAGTTAATCATACTTCCGCTGATCGGATTTGGGATAGCTTCTGCATTTCCTCTTCAAGCGGAGATAGCCATTGGAATTATGATTCTGGCTGCCTGTCCGGGTGGCCCAACTTCCAATCTGATTTCCCACCTTGCAAAAGGTGATATTGCATTGTCCGTTTCATTAACTGCAATCAGTAGTTTGATAACAATTATATCTATTCCTTTTATCGTTAATTTTGCGCTCGTTCGATTCCAGGATGCAGGTCAGATGATCAGGTTAAATATTGTTGAAACCATTATTCAGATAATGGTTATTACCGTTATCCCGGTTACCATCGGAATGCTGATAAGACATTATAAAGAGGATTTTGCAGCCAGGATGGCCAAACCTGTAAGAATCGCTTCCGGGATTGTGCTGGCTCTGGTTATTATTGGTATTGTGATCAAGGAGAAAGATAATTTCATCTCCTATTTTCAACAAGCCGGAATTGTTGCTTTGTTACTGAATGTGGCAACAATGGCAGTCGGATACTATACTTCAAAGATTTTTAAAGTATCTAGAAAGCAGTCTATTTCCATTTCTATTGAATCAGGGATTCAGAATGGAACTCTTGCCATTACGGTTGCTGTCGTATTGCTGGGAAGCAGTGCTTTTGCCATTGCACCGGCAGTTTACAGCCTCATCATGTTCTTCACCGGCGGAGCTGCCATTTTCTTAAGCGTAAGAAAGAAGCAATAGTTGCCGGAGAAGCTGGGTTTTTAGCTAAATTGCACTATGATATGCAAGCAGATTGTATTTCATGGCATAGATTGAAACAGATGCAAAAGCTAAAAAGTATTGTTCAATGTGCTGGTGTAGGTTCCGTACTTATACTATTCTCCTGTGATGGGGAAAACCAGAACCTATCAGATAAATCAGCAGGAAAGTTGCACCCAAATATTATTCTTATTGTTGTGGATGATCAGGGCTATGCGGATCTGAGTTGTGCAGGACTAGCCACTGACGTCCAAACACCAAATCTTGACCAACTGGCAAAATCAGGAGTTCGTTTCACCAATGCTTACGCTACTTCATCCATAAGCAGTCCTTCAAGATGCGGTTTACTCACAGGTTGCTATCAACAACGATGGGGCACCTTCTGGTATGGTGGCCCCGGATTAAAGGATAGTTCCATTGCAACAATTCCTGAATTGCTAAAGCGGCAAGGATACCAGACGGCTTACATTGGAAAGGTTCATTATGGTAGTTATGATTCCGATACAACAAATCGGAGTTTTCCGTTGAACCATGGCTTCGACTATTACTTTGGGCACACTTCTGCGCGCAAGCACTACATCAATCACGTACAGGAGAAGGAACAGGCATTTTTGAAGGTAAAGAAAGATCAACAGAAAAGCGGGCAAAGCTTACGTCAACAAGCGATGTGGGAGAATTACAGCAAAGTTGATACGGTGGCCTTCTCAACCAGTCTGTTTGGATCAAAAGCTTGTGATTATATATCAAAGAATAAAGAAGAACCGTTCTTCCTTCAGCTTTCATTCAACGCTGTACATAACTTTACGCATCAGCTTCCGGAAGCTTATTTAAAGGAACACGGACTGGATGGATATCACGATTGGGATCCTGCCGAGGAGGAGTATTACGACTGGTATGTTAAGGGAAGAAAACCCAATAATCCTGAAGGAAGAGAGCAATACCTTGGCCAGTTGCACTATCTGGACAGTGAGCTTGGAAAGGTGCTGGAATGCTTACGAAGCAATGATATAGAAGATAACACCATGGTGATTTATATAAGTGACAATGGTGGTTCAACACCAATCTACGCGAATAATGATCCCTTACGAGGATCGAAATATCTTCTTTATGAAGGGGGTATCCGTGTCCCAATGATGGTTTCATTGCCAGGCATTATTCCAAAAAATGTGGTGCTTGATAATGTGGTGAGTGCTTTGGATATTCTTCCTACAATTTGCGAAGTCACGAATACAGGAATTCCGAAGAATGTTAATGGCATCGGATTGATGGAGCTTTTAAAGGGGAAGCAATCAGACATTGAACATGATACTCTCTTTTGGGATATGGGACATGAGTTCGCAGTCAGGGCCGGTAAATGGAAGCTGTTTATCTCAACGAATAATAACAATGCAAAGTATGAGATGGTGGATGTTGAGTTGGGTGAATTTCTGTATGATCTTGTAAATGATCCGGGAGAAACCCTTAATGTGGCTGAACAAAATGCTGTGGTTTTTGAACACTTAAAGGAATCCTTGATGAGGTGGAGAAATGAACTCAGGTAATAAACATGAATGTTCGCATTAGATATACTCGGTTTCTGATCCTATCACCCCTGGTGATAGGTGCTTGTCAGAGCGATAAAGAGAAGGAAGAGAATAAAGTAAATATCATCTATATTCTGGCCGACGATTTGGGTTATGGAGAGTTGGGCTGTTATGGACAGGAGAAGATTGAAACACCGAATATTGATGCACTGGCCAAAAATGGAGTTCGATTTACACAGCACTATTCAGGATCTGCGGTAAGTGCACCGTCCCGATGTTCTTTACTGACCGGATTACATTCGGGACATTCCTTCATTCGTGGTAATCACGAGTGGGGCAGCAGAGGTAATGTGTGGAATTACAGGGCAATGATTAAAGATTCAACACTCGAAGGACAGTTCCCAATGCCTGATTCCACAATTACCATCGCCTCCATGCTGAAGGATGCCGGTTATAAAACCGGAATGGTTGGAAAGTGGGGACTTGGAGCTCCACATTCCAATAGCATTCCCACCAGGATGGGTTTTGATTTTTTCTACGGATACAATTGTCAACGAATAGCACATACCTATTATCCTGTTCACTTGTATAAGAACGAGTATCGGATGATGCTCAACAATGATACGATCAAGCCTCATCTAAAACTTGAAGCAGAGGCTAATCCAGAACAGGCAGAGTGCTATGCTCAGTACAATTTGACTGATTATGCCCCGGACATAATGCATCATGAAATGCTCAACTTCATAGAAGAAAACAGCCGGAATCCTTTCTTTATGTATTGGGCTACACCTATTCCTCACCTGCCATTACAAGCACCACAACGCTGGGTGGATTATTACAGAGACAGGTTCGGAGACGAAACGCCCTTAGTAAATGCATCTTACTATCCACATCAATATCCACGGGCTGCCTATGCAGCCATGATCTCTTATCTGGATGAACAGGTAGGTGAGCTAATTGATAAGCTTAAGGAACTCGGTGTGTATGAGAATACATTGATCATCTTCACAAGTGACAACGGTCCCACCTATATTGATGCTGATGTACAATGGTTTAAGAGTGCTGCTCCACTGAGGACCGATCCAAAAACCAACAAGGGATATCTTCATGAAGGTGGAATCAGAGTACCGATGATTGTTTCCTGGCCAGGTAATATTAAAGCTGGATCAAGCTCTCAACACATTTCTGCTTTCTGGGATGTTATGCCTACCTTATGTGATGTGGCCGACATTGAGCCTTCGGCTTTTACGGATGGCATTAGCTTTCTTCCAGAGCTCACTGGAGCACCTCAAATAAAACACGATCACCTGTATTGGGAATTTCCCGGTTATGGTGGCCAGCAAGCGGTAAGAAAGGGTAGCTGGAAAGCAATAAGAAAGGGCATTCATAAGGAAAATATGGACATTGAGCTTTATAATCTTGATACCGATCTACAGGAAATTCATGATCTCTCCGGGGATTATCCTGAGATGGTTAAAGAAATGGATAAGATCATGAAATTGGAACATGTTACTTCGGCTATCGATAGATTCAGATTGTCCGCTCTGGATGATATTTAGTCTCTAAGTATATATTTCTTCCATCAAATAGACGGCAAGTCACTTTTAATTCCTGTTGTAGATTGGCCCGGCCAATCTACTGGTTTATTCCAGAATATGGTCAGCACTTTAGCCTATCCTTTGGAAGCATGATCATGCCTTTAGCGAGGTAGTTTTTTAAGTTGGCATCTATATGTGCTTTGGTTTATCGGCTCTTAAAAAGTTAATGCAAGCGTGAAGAATTTAGGTCCGGATGTTTAATGCTCTTCATTTACAGATGTATAATAAACCGGTATTTCAATTTGTGTAGCGATTTTCGACAGCTTGATAAGTGTGTGTAAGTGCCTGATACAGAGAATTGGTCGAATTATTTTTATCTCTGACGCAACTATTTCTTATTTTTTCACTCTTTGTAGTTAGAAATTGTAAACAATTTCTAATAATTATTACAATTCTTTGGACAATGATTTGTTATTGCGCCGAAGAAATTAATGAACAAAGAGGATAGACATGAACGAAGAAAAATGGATGACGCTGATTGGGATGTTCTTCAACCTTGACAATACTCAGTTACAAAACGATCATCCGCTTGTGCAATTCAAAAGTATCGATTTATACGATCGGGTTTTGATGATTCGCAGGCTGAGTGATAAAAGAGCCAATGAGATTCTAAGTGAATCGCTCTGTTATCGTATGAATTAAAAAACAAGGACCAATCATGAAAAAACTCCGATTCCAATATCGGAGTTTTTTATGATTTTCAGCCAGCATTACATCTGAAAGTTTTTCCAGAGTCACAGTTAAAGAGTTCCGGAATATTGTCTGGTTTCCAATAAGAGAATTCTCTAATTGCCCATTCAAGTCTGATTATTGATTCAATGTATGGCTTGCCTGGATTTATACTTTTTGTTTGAGTAAGCATTTAATTCTGTCGTAGGATAGGGAGTAATGTGCCAATACGACAAATCCCGTTACCAGGGAAATTATCACATATCCCAGATAGTAGAGGGCCCAGACCGTGAGGATGAATATTGCAATCTCCAACACAAAACGGATGACACCCTGCACCGGGACAGGAGCTTTTCCCGATCTGCTTGGATCGTCCGGAACAATAAAGACACCCCAGAGTATAGCAAGCGTTAGGGGAACTAGAATGACAAGGATAAACCGGCTCCATACTTCACTTACATGCCAGGCCCGGAGTCCGGATGAGAAAAAGGCCGTTAGTTCCAGTAAAAACCGAACGATCAGATTTAGAGGATATGATCCCATTCCTTTCATTTCAATTTATAACAAGAGGTATTCAAATTTGTGTATACAACAGCCGAATAAGTGTGCTATTGTCTTCCTTTCTTCAGTTTATCCTTCCTCCTGGTAAATATTTTATGATCCCTCAAATTCATCACCGGAACTTCAAAATACTTATAGATTAAAATAGAAACGGTGATTGTAAGACTCCAGAATAGCCCATATTTTACAAAGATAATGAGGTATATGTTTTCGGATAAAAGACTCCAGTGAATACTATCAATAATCCACGTTTGTATTAGTGTAAGATTGATCAAATACATTGAATAGGAGATAAGGCTAATGTAGGTAAAGAAGGTGTACAACTTTCCCTGTCCGTATTTCAGAGAGCTCAGATAAGGAAGTAAAGCCAGAGTGGCCATTGAAGTAATTGAGAATGAGAATACACAACTATAAAGTCCGTCAATTGGGAAAAAATTTGACATAGCTCCAAATTTCCACAGTACAAATAGTGCTATTCCTGTAAACAACAGCACTTTTTTATGTCTGAGCCATTTCTCCTTAAAGTGATATTGAATGTACGCTCCAATCATTCCAAACATTAAACTGTCTAACCTTGTAAATACCTGCTTCCGATACCATAGATCCCACTCTTCATAATTGGAAATTTCCACATTCATGGATCTGTAAAACCGGAATATTGTGATGATAAACAATATGCCAACGGCAGTGTAAAGTACTGAGCGACTGGGTGTATGATTAAATACCCGGATCAGAAGGAAAATGGAAATTGGAATGAGTAGATAGTACCACTCTTCAATACTGAGGCTCCATGCTTCCGGGAAGAATTCCGGATGCTCAGAAAATAAATTCTGAGAGAAAATGAAGTATCGTCTGATTTGATAAAAACTAAAATCTTCGGTAAAAAGAACACTTAAGGTTCCCAATATTATTAAGATTAAAAAATAGTTTGGAAGTGTTCGAAACCACCTTCTTATCCAAAAATCTAATAAAATACGATTAGAGCTTCCTCTTTCTTCAAAGATCTTAATAAGTATACCTCCTATTAGAAATCCGCTAAGTACAAAGAATATGGATACGCCATCAAAGATTACAAATTGATGAATGAACTCCAGACGATGAGGTAAAAGAAATCTGCCATGTTCAACTACCACAAATAAAATTGCAAGAGCTCTCAGGATATCAAGTCCGTAAACTCTTTTGGGGTTCAATTCTATTTTTAACAAGTTTCGCATAAATCACCAGTATTCTTCATCCTATCCCAGTTTTAATTGAATTGTAAAACTGAATATATCAGGCCGAAAAGCAGGTAAAGAAGGAAGATTTTACTAAAACAACATTTCGGTCGCAATTGTTTCATAGTCAGAATCCCTGAATGGTAAATATAGCAAAGTTCTCAGATTCATCATATTGATTCTGCGATATGCGGCTGCCAGATCATTTCGCGAAGAATAAGTTAGTGGTGATAAGCTCTGCATACTGATACCCTTGCAAGTCTTTAATTATTCGGTACCGTGAAGATGAATCTGCTACCTTTACCAGCTTCACTTTCGACGGAAATGCTTCCACCATTCTTCTCAATAAATTCCTTACACAGTATTAGGCCCAAACCTGTTCCTTTCTCCTTGCTTGATCCAATGGCCTTGGTCTTGACATCAATTCTGAATAGCTTGTGCTGATCTTCACTACTAATTCCAATTCCGGTATCTTCAACAATAACCGTTGTTTTATCCTCTCCTCTATTAACTTTTATGGATACATTCCCACCCTGATCAGTAAACTTGATGGAATTATGTACCAGGTTCCGCACTATAATCAAAAGCATATTCCGGTCGGCAAATACAGTCTCTGTGCTGTTTCTTACGGATGAAAGAGATATGTTCTTTTTTATTGCTGTATCCTCTAGTAAGGCAACTGTTTCTTCCACCAGCTGATTCAGGTGAATCTGTTCAGGATTGAACTCAATTTTTCCGGTTTGTGAACGCGACCAGGTGAGAAGATTTTCTAAGAGTTTGTATATCTGCCAGGCCGATTTGTTAACACGATTAAGAAATTGCTCCAGCTCTTCCGGTTCCAGCTCTTTGAATTGCTCCGATACCGATTGAGAAAGTGAGAGAAGAGATGTGAATGGATTCTTGAGGTCATGTGCAATGATTGCAAAGAATTTATCCTTTGTGGCATTCAGTAGTTCCAGTTCATTTCGTTGTCGCTCAATTTCAGATTGTGCCTTCTTAATGGGGCTAATGTTTGAATCAATGGCGATTAGCTTAACAACATCACCGCTTTCACTTAACACCGGTGTAATGGTTGTTTGAGCATAGATTGGTTCTCTCGATTTCGAGTAAATCATCGATTCGTAGAAAATTGTCTCATGTCTTCTGTTACAGGTGTTGATAATGGTTTTTATATCAGGATTTGAGCTTAGGTTGATTATATTGTCATTACCAAAGGCAAAATCAGCCAGCGTATATCCGTACATTTTCTCGAATGCACTGTTTACCCATTCAAAGCGGCCACTTTTATCCATGATCATAACTGCATTGTCGGTCTGCTCCGCCACCATTGACAATTTCTCCAACTCCTGGTTTTTAGCCTCAATTTCAGCTCTTGACGCTTTTAGTTTAGCCCGCATATCAACCAGGGAGATTCCTAATTCATCGTGCTCGCTAAGCATTTTATAATCAGTGTCGAGATTTCCTTCTCCAATCTTTTTGGCATAGCTCGCTGTCTGCTTAAATCCATCAATAAGGATGTTTACAGAGTCAGCCATTTGTCCGATTTCATCCCTGGTCTTGATCGCAAGTTTCTTCGACTGGGTGATTTTTCCAAGCGAGATCTCGGTTAATACCTGAGTGGTTTCTTCTATGGGCCTGGTGATAGAGACAGAAATTCTCCAGATCACCAGCGAAAGCAAAATCAATCCTAATAAACCGGCAAAAAGAGACTGTTGAAAATGTCGATCGGCATCTGCCATGATTATGGCAACCGGGACTTCAATGCCAACCGACCATGGTGTACCGGTTCTTCCCATAACGATTGGTGAGAAAACATAGAATATCTCTCCTCTGATGGAATCTGAAAAAACCATAGAGAACTCTACACCCCGTTTAATTCTGTTATCAAAATCAACAGGAAGCCCCTTGGTAATGACTTTGGCAAGCTTCTCCCTGATGAACTTTTTTTCCGGATGTGCCACCAGTTTCCCATTATTCGATACTATGAATGCCTTACTCTCCTTGAATGGTTTAATCTTATCGATGATTTCCTGAAAATGATTAAGTGGTATGTCAACACCTGTGAGTGCTCTGAATTTTCCATCAGAAATGATGGGAACTATAATGGTGGTTTCAAGAATTGCGTCCACTTGCGTTGGTACTTCACTTGGCATCTCTTTTACCGTTTGATAAGAGTAGAAATATGGATCGATGATAAATTCTCTCAACTCCCTTTTCACAACATAATAAGGATTGTTGTAGTCGAAGTCACTTGTATCAACATAACCAAACATGGTATCAATCGGGCCATAATCTTCCGGGCTAAGCAACCTGGTCCTATCGGGATTGGGATATTTTCTAAAACAAAGGGCCCGACGTCTGCCATGATCTTTGTGATACGTAGGGTCGCAGTCGCTTAGATCCCACTGAAGAAAAGATGCGATATAGGAAGGATTCTGCTCAAGAATTTTCTTTAAGATGTCGAATTGCAATTCTTCCCGCTTTGAACCTGCACGGTCTTCAATTGCCAAATGAGACTGAGCCATTCCTCTGGAAAACCCAAAATCCGCATCCATTAAAGATTTTATATGATTGGCTGACTCACGGGCAGAAAGAATTGCCATCTCTTTGGCATCATTTAATGCTTTGTATTGGTATCTGAAACTAATATATCCAATCCCTGCTGCAAAAATCAATACGGTAGTACTGATTATATAAAGGAGCATACGGGTATTTAATTTGACAGTAAGCTTCATAAGCAAATGATCTATCCAAAGCTATAATTTTTTTATCAAACAATAGCTTGACATTAACAGATCCAACCTGGAAGCCCCTTTACTTTTTTTTGATCAATGTATAGATGAATTCCAGATTCAATCCCCAGTAATCCCCTTTACCACTAAGCTGATAGTCATAGGTTTGTTCAAAAGGATTCGCATGCTCCATAACAATTACGGATGAATAAATTCTATTTATTCCGGCGTAGTATTCACCAACAATGCCTACTGAAAAGTGCTTCAGTTTGTATCTTAATCCAATACCACTATTGATCAGAACATTGAATCGATCTTTAGGATGGAAGTGGGTTTCGGTTAATTCGTAGTTACCATTGGCAAATTTTATTTGAGAATTGAAAGGACCATAAGTCATATAAACGGGAACAAGCCCGGTACTTAGGTAAAAATCAAGTTTGTCATTTTTCAGTGGTAAGGAGGTAGTGATCAGGAGTGGTATTCCGGTTGATCCGTGCAGCATGATAATATATCCACTGAAGAATTCGGACTCAGGCGGCCTTATTTTGATTCGGCTGTCGTATGGAATATATTTAATGCCAGTAAGAAAATCGATCCTTTCAGTGATTGAAAAAGAAACCAAAATGTCGAAAGGAGGTTTGGTGAAAGTCTTATAATGGCTCACATAATTGTTTAAGGGGATGTCGTAAATCTCTTGTTGTAAGCCTGAACGAAAAATAATGGACTGGGAAAAAATTAGCTGAGCCGTGAACAGGAAGCAAATGAGAAGAAGTTTATGTTTCATCGGGTATTATTTTAAGTCCACTAATTTAAGAAAAGTTTAAGCATGCTTTAAGATGATAAAGCTGTTATTGAAAGAATCTCAGTTTATATTGAATTTGAGCAGCCAGGCGGACAATTCTTCTAATAGTATTCTAGTGCGTTATAATATCTTCTGAATCAACAAAAGATTTGACTAAATTTCTATTTTTGTCAGCTGATTTAATAAGATTAACATGGGAAGAGCATTTGAATACCGAAGAGCAGCTAAAGAAAAAAGATGGGGTATGATGTCCAGAGTATTTCCGCGTCTGGCAAAATCAATAACAATGGCGGCCAAAGAAGGTGGACCGGATCCAGACATGAATCCATCTTTACGAACAGCCATTCAAAATGCCAAGGCTCAGAACATGCCCAAGGATAATATCACGGCTGCAATCAAAAGAGCGTCCGCAAAGGATGCTGCCGATTTCAGCGAAGTCAACTATGAAGGTAAAGGACCTCATGGGGTACTGGTATTCGTAGAATGCGCAACGGACAATTCGACACGAACTGTTGCCAATGTGAAGTCATATTTCAATAAGGTTGGAGGTTCATTGGTTCCAACCGGATCCTTGGAATTTATGTTCTCTCGCAAAGCCGTTTTTGAATTCGAAAAGACCGATGAATTGGATCTGGAGATGCTGGAACTTGAATTAATTGACGCAGGTCTGGATGAGATCGAAGAGGAAGAAGAAGGTAAAATCATAGCTAGCGCAGATTACACCAATTTTGGCACACTTTCGAAAGCTTTTGAAGAACTTGGCATCGAAATTATAAAAGCGGAATTAGAACGCTTTCCCACATCTCCTGCTGAATTTACAGATGAGCAAATGCTTGAAATTGAAAAACTAATCGATAAGATTGAAGAAGATGATGACGTTCAGAATGTTTTTACCAATATAGGATAGAAAACCTGATCAATAGTTCATTCGGGACAGCCCCTTCCCCTTTCTCAATACACCTCACCTGTCTCACAGAATTTAATTATAATCTTCTGTCTTTTCTAACCCAGTCGATTGAAGATAAACCAAAGCAGGATAAGCTGATCAAAACATTGATTACCATCCTGATTGTTTAGGATTTGTACTGATAGGAGCACTACTTAAAAAGCTTGGATTTTAGATTTGGCAGGGCTCCCTGATCTGTTTATAATTCGCGTCATTTCTTCGATATTTACCAGCTTTCCTTATGATATATAGCATCTCATCTTAACATATAACTTCAATGGGAATAGATATCTTTAGGAATTAATTTATTTTAAGACCAAAATATACAAAGATGAGCAAGCACATTCTTAGTTTATTAGCCTTGATACTGATATCAGGTTTTGTTTTAGCCCAAACCACTAATCTCGTGCAATGGCGTGGTGATAACCGGGATGGTAAGTATAAGGAAACGGGACTCCTGAAAAAGTGGCCGAAAGATGGCCCGGAAATTCTTTGGACAGCAAATGGTTTTGGTACCGGATATTCATCGGTAATTGTTGCCGGTGATATGATTTTTACAACTGGCGCTGATGAAGATCAGGGTTATGTTTATGGCCTGGACAAAAGTGGAAAGCAACGATGGAAAACATTCTTCGGAACGGAATGGACCACCTCATTTGAAGGAACCAGAACAACCCCAACATTTCTTAATGGAAAACTATATGTTCATTCAAGCTACGGAATGGCAGTTTGTCTGGATGCCGGAACAGGCAAGATCCTTTGGCAGGATGATTTAAATAAAAAGTACAAAGTTCGTGTACCCAGATGGGGAATTTCAGAAGCACCATTGATTATTGATGATAAGGTGATTTTTACACCGGGGGGAGAGGAAATTATAATGATTGCCAAGAACATTAATTCAGGTGAAACTATATGGGAATCTAAATTGAACGGTGATATACAAGCCTATAATTCACCAGCAATTGTTACTCATAATGGAAACAAAATGATTATTACCAATCTGTCGCGTTCAGTTGTTGGTGTGAATCCTGAAACTGGAGAACTCTTATGGCAGTATTCACAGGTAAATAAATATGATGTTCATCCTAATACTCCTATTTATGAAAATGGATTTGTTTACAGTTTTACCGGATACGGTGTTGGAGGAATCATGCTCAAGATTTCAGATGATGGTAAAAGTGTTTCCAAAGTATGGGAGAACAGTTCCCAGGATAACCAAATGGGAGGAGGAATCTGGCTTGACGGCAAAATTTATGCCTCAGGACAAAAGAACCGGGACTGGCAATGTCTTGACGCTAAGACCGGGAAGCTAATTCAATCGATTGATGATATCTCAAAAGGCACAATCATTCATGCTGACGGAATGTTTTATTGCTACGGAGACAAAGGTGAAATTGGATTAATGAAACCAACTGCGAACGGCTTTGAGTTTGTTAGTAAATGTTCTGTTGATGAAGGAACAAATCAGCATTGGGCACACCTGGTGATTAAGGATGGTGTACTCTACGTTCGTCATGGAGATAGTGTGATTGCCTATAACATTAAATCGAAATAAGATTGTTGCAATCAAAGCAAATAATGAATTCACAGGATTATTGACAAAAGAACTTTTAATGATGAAATATACAAGCTTACTAGTATTGCTTCTGGCTGTTGTTTTCATAACTGAAACTACAGCACAGGAAACACAATGGCGTGGTCCGAATCGGGATGGTATCTACTCGGAAACAGGTTTGCTCAAAAGCTGGCCTGAAAACGGTCCTGAAAAACTACTGGTGATCGATAGCATCGGTAATGGTTATTCGTCAGCTGTCTTTTATGAAGGATTAATTTATGTAAGCGGGCGTAAAGATTCATTCGATATTTGTTCAGCCATTGATATGAGCGGGAAGATTGTCTGGCAGGAAACCTATGGTGGTGCATGGCCGAACTCTTTTCCTGAAACACGTTCAACCCCAACCATAGAGAATGGAAAAGTATATCTGGTGAGTGGAGTTGGTGAGCTGGTTTGTTTGAACGCAAAAACGGGATCTATTATCTGGATAGAGGAAGTTGACAATTCCTTCGAAGCTGAATGGAGCCGATTTGGTGTGTCTGAATCCCCTCTGATAATTGATGATCTGATCTACTGCACACCTGCCGGAGAAACAACTACCATTGTAGCTTATAACAAGATTGACGGGAAACTGGTCTGGAAATCGGAAAGCGTTGGTGGTAAAAGAATCTATGCTTCACCTGGAACATATACTTATAATGGGAAACTCTATATTATCGCTCAAACTAATCTGCATGTTTTCGCGGCAGATCCAAAGACAGGTGAGATAATCTGGAAGTTTTTGTATCAACATCAGGAGAAGGACCCCAAGGAACAAAGTACTCCTTTTACCAACACTCCTTCTGTGAAGGGGAATGAGATTTTTATTACCTGTGGTTACAATGTACATGCAGCCATGTTGCAATTGAACGAAGATGGAACTCAGGTTACAGAAAAGTGGACTGATACAATTTTTGACAACCATCATCATGGCGTTGTGGTGTTGGGTGATTACATCTATGGTTCCAATTGGCAGAATAACCGAAAGGGAAACTGGGTTTGTATGAAATGGGATACTGGTGAACTTATGTGGGAAGAACAATGGGGCACCAAAGGGGAAATTATATTTGCTGATGGATTATGCTATCTCTATGAAGAAAAATCCGGGAATATTGGGCTCATCAATCCAAATCCTGAGAAATTCGAATTGATTTCCTGGTTTGAAGTAACAGATGGAACTGGACCTTATTGGAATCATCCAACCATATTTGACGGGAAACTTTTCCTCAGACATGGAGAAGCTTTAATGGTCTACGATATCAAAATGAATTAGATTGAATAATCGGATAGTAATAATTATTGCATTGATTTTGGCCGGAACCCTGGCCGTAGGTTGGTGGGTTGGCAAAGATCCAAGTGCTGACTTTACCGAAAGCCTGCCTGGTGAGGATAATCGATCGACGGTAATGGCAACGCTCGAGAAAGTTAATATCGGGGAATTCTTTGAAAGGCTGGCAAGCGATGAAGTCTCAATGAATGAAGTTTGGCCGGGCTTTCGTGGTGCCCGCTTTGATAATTATTATTATTCAGACATAGCATTAATCGATAAATTCCCTGAATCAGGGCCTGAAATTCTGTGGTCAGTTGAGCTGGGAGAAGGTCATGCAGGTGCTGCAGTTTACAAAGGTTTAGCTTACATCCTTGATTATGATGAAAGTGACCGGGCAGATATGCTGCGATGTTTTAAACTTGATTCCGGGGAAGAGCAATGGCGACGGTGGTATAAGGTAAATGTGAAACGGAATCACGGTATTTCGCGTACTGTACCAGCCGTTAATGAAGATTACATTATTACCATCGGCCCAAAGTGTCATGTGATGTGTGTCGAACGAAAGACAGGTGATTATCTTTGGGGAATTGATGTGGCAAAGGAATACGAAAGTGAAGTTCCTCTATGGTATACAGGCCAGTGTCCACTTGTAATTGATAAGGTTCTGATTCTGGCAACAGGGGGAAAAAACCTGTTGGCAGGAGTCGATTGTAAAACCGGGGAAGTTATCTGGAAAACCGAGAATCCCCGTGGCTGGAAGATGTCGCATGCTTCGGTTCTTCCGTTTGAATTTGGTGGTAGAAAAATGTATGTCTATCCGGCCATTGGAGGAATTGTTGGTGTTGCTGCCGATGGTGAATTCCCGGGAGAAGTTTTATGGGAAAACACCGACTGGGACCATGCAGTTGTGTCACCAAGTGCTGTATGTATGCCTGATGGCAAGATTTTTCTTACCGCTGGTTATGGTGCAGGAAGTATGGTGATCCAATTATCTGAGATGGATGGAGTTTTCTCAACGAGTACAGTAGATGAGTTCAAGCCGGCTCATGGACTGGCATCCGAACAGCAAACACCGGTATATTTTGCTGGCCATTTGTTTGGGATTCAACCCAAAGATGCAGCTGCATTAAGAAATCAATTTGTCTGTGTGAATCCGATTAATTGTAAGCAGACCGTCTGGACCAGTGGTAAAACAAACAGATTTGGATTGGGTCCATATATTCTGGCAGATGGGAAATTCTATTTGCTGAATGATGATGCAACTTTGAACATAATAAAAGCCAGTAGCAGCTCTTTCCAACTTATGGATCAGTACAGATTGTTCGAAGGGCATGATGCCTGGGCGCCAATTGCCGTTGCTGACGGTTACATGCTTTTAAGAGATTCAAAAAAGATGATCTGTCTGGATATGAGAAAGTAGTTATGAAAAATCAGGGGCTGGTTCAAATAGCCTTATTGAAATTCTAAAAACAATAGGGTTGTTGAATAAGTGAATTTTGAATTGAGAAAGCAGTGGCTACGTATTATTTTATATTTTACATGGTTTAAAAGCCTGATTTTAACGCTGAATTTAATTTATGAATAAGAACTTACTTACAATATTGCTGCTGCTTCTGGTTGGAGTGATTGTGTTTTTTGTCATCTACGAATCCAGTTCATCCAGAGTAGAAAATCGAAGTGAAAATCAATTTGAGTACAGCACTGATGAGTTTGAAGATGTGGCCGGGAGTTTAATTAAGTATAAGGAAATCCGGCAGATAAAACTGTCAGGCGATCCAAAGGCAATAGGCTGGTTCAACAAGCAAATCTATCTGCTTGAAGGATCACAATTAAAGGTGATATCTGAAAAAGGAACCTTACTAAAGGCCATTGGCTTAACAGAAAGTGCAAATTGCCTTCAGGTAATGGATGATGGTATGATTCTCATTGCTTATAAGTCACGATTTGGCATTTTCAATTCCGATCTGGAGATGATGCTGGAATCAGAATCAGAGAACGAAAAAGCAATCTTTACTTCCATTACCCGGCTGGACAAAGAAATATTTGTGGCCGATGCCGGCAATAGGAAAGTACATCGCTTCAGTATGGATGGAAAGAAACTATCGGATTTTGAAGGTGTCTCAGGAGCTGAAAGTTTGCACGGATTTATAATTCCAAGTCCTTATTTCGACATGGGAGTGAATCATGAAAATGAGTTGTGGGTTGTGAATCCGGGGATGCATACTTTTCAGAATTATTCTCCGGAAGGCGATTTGATTCGATTCTGGCGAAAATCTTCTGTGGAAATCGATGGATTCAGCGGCTGTTGCAATCCGGCTCACTTTACTTTTCTTTATGATGGAAGCATTATAACATCTGAGAAGGGAATGCCAAGGATTAAAGTGCTCAATCCGGATGGTGAATTATTAGCTGTTGTTGCACCACCTGAAAAGTTCGATGGCGATCAGGCTCCGGATGTTATAGCTGATAGATTGGGGAATGTATATGCTCTTGATTATGATAAAAAGATGGTGAGAATTTTTATGAAAATGAATAAGGATTAGCGGATCAAAGTGATTTCCTAAGACAAGTATACGGACAGAAAATAATATGTAGCAAGATTCAATGTGTTCAGGAAAAATGAAAAGACGAGATTTTATACAAAAAGCAGGACGGGGAAGTATTCTTCTGGGATTGGTTTCCATTACCGGCTTTACTTTGTGGAAATCACTTGAAACAGATGCGCAAACTTGTTCCGTCCAGCCTGTTTGTTCGGGATGTAATAAGTTGAATGCCTGTGCGAAACCTCAGGCTTTAAAGACGAAACAGAATGAGTAATAGCAAAAGATTTAAGCGGCGTGACTTCCTGCAACTGGGAGCGAGGGCAACTTTAGGTTTGGCTATTGTTGGCGTAGCCGGAGCAGCATTGAAGGATGCTTCGGCTGAAACCTGGTTGTGGCAGATCGATCCGTTTAAGTGTACACAATGCGGAAGATGTGCTACGGATTGTGTCCTGAGTCAATCAGCTGTAAGATGTGTTCATGCATTTGATCTGTGCGGCTATTGTGATTTGTGTGGTGGATATCTGAAACCGGATGCAAAAGTCAGGAATACAGCTGCAGAAAGTCAACTTTGTCCAACCGCTGCCATTAAACGTAAATTCATTGAAGATCCGTACTATGAGTACATAATCGAAGAAGATTTGTGCATTGGTTGTGGTAAATGTGTGGCTGGCTGTTCTTCCTTCGGAAATGGATCATTGCATCTTCAGATTCGACACGATATATGCAAGAATTGTAATGAATGTTCTATATCACGTGTTTGTCCGTCGGATGCTATATCCAGAACAAAACAGAGCAAGCCCTACGAAATAAAAGGTGATTTTATCAATGAAGGAGAATCTTAGTGGAGATGGGTGATCCGACATTTTGAAATCAGGTATTGAATAAAGAAAGAAGAATGATGATTTATGATTGGAGATTTATGAATGAAGTAAGATCATTTTAAATTGATAAATGGAAGTTGAAAATTATGATAGGATTAAAGAAGTTGAGAGTTTATTGATGGGCAAAAAGATCTAAAATCGACATTCGTTAATCGACATTCTAAAATCTTTTTTTCTAATGACTAATGATGATTAACAATTAACGAATGATGATTAACAATTAACGAATGATGATTAACAATTAACGAATGATGAATGAAGTAAGAACGTTTAGATTGAATAAGAAGAAGTTGAGAGCTAAATGATACAAAGATAAATAATGATAAAGGATAGAATCATAGCTTATGTTTTAATTGCATTATTCCTGCTTGTTTCAGTAAGTTTGGTGGCTCAGCAACGATTTCCAAAACCGGAATTCGAAACCGGTTATGAGCAGCCTGATACCACTACACCCGAACCTCGATCTTTGCCATTTGAGTATATGGATGTTTTCATTCTTGCGGCTATTTTGGGATTGTCAGCCTGGTTTGCCTTAAAGTCCCGATCTCGTCAGGGCATACTTTTTACTTCTATCTTCACATTGGCATATTTTGGATTCTACCGTGAGGGATGTGTTTGTTCCATTGGTTCAATCCAGAACATGAGCCTGAGTTTGGCTGATCCTGGATATGCTGCATCTGTACCGGTAATATTGTTCTTTGTTTTACCGTTACTTTTTACTTTGTTTTTCGGCAGGATTTTTTGTGCCTCTGCATGTCCATTGGGTGTTATTCAGGATCTCATAATTGTAAAACCAATTTCAATTCCGGTGTGGATACAGAAGATACTAGGATTGTTTCCCTTTATTTATCTTGGATTGGCAGTACTTTACGCATCTACTGGAACCGATTTTATTATTTGCCGGTTCGATCCTTTTATTGGCATATTCAGGCTAAGTGGTGAATTTCATATGATCGTTATTGGCATTAGTTTTCTGCTCATTGGAATGTTTGTTGGCCGGCCATACTGCAGATTTGTTTGTCCCTATGGCGCACTGCTAAATGTGGTTTCGCGCTTCTCACAAAAACATCTTTCCATATTTGCATCAAAGTGCATTCAGTGTAAATTGTGTACCACATCGTGTCCTTTCGATGCAATTGATGCACCATCCAACGAGAAGGAGGAGCTTAACTCCGGGGCTAATATTCGAAGATTTATCATTTTTGCGGTACTTGTTCCGCTATGGATAGCAATTGGTGCTTATATCGTATCAGAAGCTCATTTCTTCCTTGCAAAGGCACACAACACCGTATATCTGGCTGATTTGCTGGTTTCAAATCCTGAGCTTATGAATGATTCCGAAAACATTGATATCAAAACATTCATGTCCTCAGGTAAAACAATAAATGATTTAATAGCAGAAGCAAAGCTTATCCAGTCACAGTTTTATACGGGAAGCTGGTGGCTGGGAGGATTTATTGGCCTGGTAATCGGTTTAATGCTTGCAAATCAGTTTGTATTTAGAAAAAGAAAGGATTTCGAACCAAATAAAGGAGAGTGCTTCAGTTGTGCCAGATGCATCGACTATTGTCCGGTCCAGAAATAGATTCAAATGAATAATAATGATAAAATAGGACTCTATAGCAATATCAGCCTGATCAGCGGAATCTTTGTGCTGGTAATTGCCTCATTGCTACTGTTCAACTATATGCAGGTAAGGAAAACCGATCCACTGGATGCAGAGTCGATGAAAGTACTTGTTGAACGACTGGCTGAAGATGAAGATAATGAGGCCTTAAAACAGGATATCAGAAATCTTGATTTGCTTGCACGTAAGGCATATTTTAATTCCCAATGGCAAATAAAAACCGGAGCCATATTACTCATTTTTACATTTGTGGTATTTGTAATTTTTCTTAGACTATTTTTTGCAAAATCCGATAAAATTGAGGAGCCGGAACGTAAGGCAGAGGGCATACAAATTGAAAGGATCCTCTCTTCCAGATGGATATTAATCGGGGGAATTATCATTATTGTATTGGCTATGATTGCTTCCTATTTCTCGGTTAATCATTTTGATGTTTACGAATCGACACAAGAAGCCGCGCTTGATGATACGCTTGAAAATGAGATTGAAGTTATCGTTCTGGAAGAGAATCTGATCCCGGACGACCGGATTGTAACTAAGAATAGGTCTGATTTGGCAGAGATTGATACCTCTAACGCAGGTCTGGCGGAAGGCTTGCAGGCTGTTTCAATGGTAGAAGCAGAAGAGGACTTACCTGAAATTGAGAACAGACAGGGCAGCATTAATTATCCCGATCTGGCAGAATTGAAAAAACAATTTGCCACATTCCGCGGAGCTCTTGGGAATGGAATTTCATATCATACAAATGTTCCGGCTAACTGGGATCTGGACAGCGGCCACAATATTAAATGGAAAGTTGAGGTGCCTAAACATGGTTATAACTCCCCTGTCCTTTGGAACAATAAACTTTTTTTAGCTGGAGCTGACAAAACCAGCAGAGAAATATTCTGTTACAATCGCTTAACGGGTGAAATGATTTGGCAAAAAGTTGTGGATGACGTACCGGGATCACCTGCATCTCAACCTGAAACAACTGACGATACAGGTCTCTCGGCACCAAGTATTAATTGTGATGGCCAGCGTGTATCTGTCATTTATGGAAATGGTGACATCATCACTTTCGACATGGACGGAAACGTACTTTGGTCCAAAAATTTGGGTGTACCCGATAATCATTACGGCCATAGTTCATCACTTATTTCGTGGCAGGAAAAGTTGTTTGTCCAGTTTGATTCCAATAAAGGAGGTAAGATATTCGCCCTGAACGTTATCAATGGCGATTTTATCTGGCAGGTTTCCCGCAAGTCACGAATCTCATGGGCATCACCTATATTGGCTGAAGTAAATGGTAAGTATCAGTTGATACTGGCCTCAACTCCAATTGTGGCCGGATATGATATTGAAAACGGAGATGAGCTCTGGAAGGTAGATTGTATGATGGGTGAGGTTGGGCCATCACCTGCTTATGCCTATGGGATGATCTATGCTGCCAACGAATATGCTAAACTGGTTTGTATCAACTCTGCCAATAGCTATCAGCTTGAATGGGAGAGCGATGAGTATTTGCCGGAAGTGGCCAGTCCGGTTGTCTCCGACAGCTTGCTCTTTATTGCAACATCTTATGGAGTATTGGTTTGTTACGATGCATTTAGCGGAATAAAATACTGGGAACAGGAATATGCCAATGGATTCTATAGTTCTCCAATAGTTGCAGATGCTAAACTTTATGCTGCAGATATGGATGGAATTGTGCATATTATTGAAGTAAATAAGACATTTAAGCTGATTGCCGAACCAGAAATGAAAGAAGCAATCTATACAACTCCGGCTTTCATGGATGGTGCTGTTTACATCAGAACAGATAAGTACTTGTACTGCATTAAAGAATAAGTTTGACAAACTATAAGCAACATATCACCGCAATCTTAGAGCAAACGGGTACAGAGAAACGTTCGGTAATTCCAATATTACAGGAAATTCAAAGGACCTACAATTATCTTCCCGGGGAAGCGCTTAAGGTGGTTTGTGATCAAACAGATATTACACCTGCAGAGATAACAGGTGTTGCCAGTTTTTATGCTCAGTTCAGAATGGAGGCGGTAGGTGAAAACATGATCAAGGTTTGTGTTGGTACTGCCTGTCATGTTAAAGGAGCCGGATTGGTTAAAGAGGCTTTTCGAAGAGAGCTAAAACTTGAGGGAAACAATGATACCGATGAAAGCGGCAAATACACTGTTGAAGAAGTAAGTTGCCTAGGATGCTGCACTATTGCGCCGGTGGTACAAATAAATAATATTACCTACGGTCATGTTTCAACAGAACAGGTATCTGATATTCTTCTTGATTTTGAAGCTCAAAAGGGGAAGACCGAAAAGGAGATGTTCAGAACCGCTAAGGGTGAAGTACTTAAAGGAGAAATCCGAATTGGATTAGGTTCATGCTGTGTAGCAAGCGGCAGCGATGATGTGAGGAAAGAACTGGAAAAAAGTATTGATGCAAACCGTGTTAATGTTCAACTGAAACATGTAGGTTGTGTTGGAATGTGTCATCAGGTTCCCTTGGTTGAGATAGAAGTTCAGGATAAAGAGCCGGTTCTCTATGCCAGGGTAAAGCCGAACGAAATTAAATCCATTGTTGAGAAGCATTTTCAGGCGGAAGGCGTACTTTCAAAACTGAAGAGAAGCTTTCATAAACAAATCGAACAGATCCAGTATCAGAACGACGAATCAGGTATTGACAGATACCGTCTGGATATCAGGGAGAAGCATGTGTCGTCATTCCTGAATAATCAGATACCAATTGCTACAGAGTTCAGAGGGGCAATCAATCCACTCGACATAAATGAATACATCGAACGAGCCGGATTTACTGCATTGAAAAAGGCCCTGGAACAAAAACCACAAGATCTTATCGATGAAGTTAAACTCAGCGGGATCAAAGGTCGGGGAGGTGGAGGATTCTCAACAGGAGATAAGTGGCAGTTGGTAGCCAATCAAAAAGAAAGAACACGCTATTTGATATGTAATGGTGATGAAGGTGATCCTGGTGCATTCATGGACCGAATGCTGCTGGAATCCTATCCTTACCGAATTATTGAAGGTGTGATCATCGGTGCTTTCACCGTTCAGGCTAATCAGGCAATTTTTTATATCCGGGCAGAATATCCGCTTGCCGTTGCAAGGATTGAGGCTGCTCTGGATCAATGCAGGGAATATGGCTTTGTTGGCAAAAATATCCTGAATGCTGGTTTCGATCTTGAGATTGTGATTGTTCAGGGAGCCGGAGCTTTTGTTTGCGGTGAAGAAACAGCATTAATTGGTTCCATTGAAGGCCGCAGAGGATTTCCATCCTTGCGCCCTCCATATCCGGCCGAGTCAGGATTATGGAATAAACCAACCCTGGTTAATAATACTGAAACCTTTGCACAGATACCATTCATCATCAACAAAGGAGCTATTGAGTTCCGGAAAATGGGAACAGAAGACAGCAGGGGAACCAAGGTTTTTTCACTGGCAGGTAAAGTGGATAGAGGAGGATTAATTGAAGTACCCATGGGAATGACAATCAATGAGATTGTGAATGAAATTGGTGGTGGTGTTGCCAATGGAAAGCAGTTCAAGGCGGTACAAATAGGTGGTCCGTCAGGAGGTTGTATTCCGCATTGGATGGGCGATACGCCAATAGACTTTCAGTCTTTGCAACAGGCAGGAGCCATGATGGGATCCGGTGGATTGGTTGTGCTGGATGAAGAGGATTGTATGGTGGACATAGCCAGATATTTTCTCTCTTTTACCCAGAATGAGTCCTGTGGCAAATGTACTTTTTGCAGAGTGGGGACGAAACGAATGCTGGACATTCTCGATAGGATATGCAATGGTGAAGGTAAAATGAAAGATCTGGACGAACTGGTTTCACTGGGTAAGCAGGTGAACAAAGGAAGCTTATGCGGATTGGGAAAAACTGCACCAAATCCGGTGTTGTCAACACTCGAATATTTTAGGGAGGAGTACATAGCTCATATCAATGGGGTTTGTCCTACCGGAAAATGTACGGAGCTGATTAGTTATTCCGTAAATGATAATTGCATTGGATGTACTATTTGCTCCCAGAAATGTCCGGTGGATGCAATTCCATTTAAGCCACACGAAAAGCACGAAATTAATTTAGATTTATGCATCAAATGCGACACCTGTAAGCAGGTTTGTCCTGAAGATGCCATATCCGTTAAGTAGATGATAGAACTCACCATAGATGGACAAATAGTAAAGCTTGCTGATGGAACTAAGCTAATTGAAGCAACAGCAGCTCAGGGAATAAAGATCCCAACTATGTGCTATGCTGAGGACCTGGAACATTTTACATCCTGTATGCTTTGTGTGGTAAGAGAAGAAGTGTCCGGTAAGATGCTCCCGGCCTGTTCCGTAAAGGCTGAGCAGGGAATGAATATTATCACTAAAGATGAAGATGTGCTTGAGGCAAGAAGAACAGCCCTCGAGCTGTTACTTTCCGACCATGTTGGTGATTGTGACGCTCCGTGTAAAGTAGCTTGTCCTGCTCACATGGACATACCAAAAATGAACCGTTTCCTGGCAGCAGGAAAGATTGATGAGGCACTTGAAATTGTTCGTGAGGATATTGCACTGCCGGGAATTCTGGGACGCATTTGTGCAGCTCCCTGCGAAGCAGTTTGTCATAGAAAAACGATAGATGAACCGGTTTCAATTTGTATGTTGAAACGCTTTGCCGGAGATATGGGAAATCAAACGCCTCCTGAGAAAGCAGTAGGCTCATCTTCGACGTCAGGGATTCCTGCTTTCGCAGGAATGAAGGTTGCGGTTATTGGCGCCGGCCTGGCCGGATTAGCTGCGTCTTATCGTTTGCAAAGCAAGGGGATTCAGGTAACACTGTTTGAGAAGAACGATAAAGCTGGTGGTGAACTATGGTCTGTTGAGAAAGAACAACTTCCTGCTGAAGTAATTGAAAAGGAAGTGGATTTTGTTCTTCAGTCTGGTGTAAAACCTGAGTTCAATCAAAATATTGATGCTGATCGGTTCAGAGAATTGCAGGACGAATTTAATGCACTAATTGTATCGGTCGGATCCGAAGCTCCGGTCTCTGATTGGGATTTAAAAATCAATGACAATGGGATTGAAGCAAGCCGAAATACTTTCCAAACAAGTATGGTAAAGGTCTTTGCAGCAGGAAGTGCAGTGAAACATTCCAGGATGGCAATTCGGGTTTTAGCTCAGGGAAAAGATGCTGCAGATTGTGTTATTCAGTTCCTGCAGGAAGGAGAAGTTTCCGGAGTATATACAAAGTTTAATTCCAGAGTTGGCAGACTTTCGGAAAGTGAATTTCCCGAATATCTGAAGGAGTCTTTCGATAGAGTACGAACCAATCCGATTGGTGGATTTAAAAGCGGTTATTCAATGCATGAGGTAAAACTTGAGGCTCAACGCTGTTTGCATTGTGATTGCAGAAAACAGAGCGATTGTAAGTTGCGCGACTATTCCGATGAATATAAGGCAGAGCAAAAAAAATACAAACCAGCTGTCCGGAACAAAGTGCGGAAGATAAATCAACATGATCTGATAATTTATGAACCGGAGAAGTGCATTAAATGTAGTATTTGTGTGCGTATGGCCGAGGCGAAAAAGGAGAAACTTGGTTTAGCTTTCATTGGCAGAGGATTCGATGTTAAAATTGAAGTCCCCTTTAATGAAAGTTTAAAGAATGGATTATCTGTATCGGCTGTGGAGATTGTGAAAGCATGCCCTACTGGAGCTATGTCAATGAAGATTGTGAGTTCAGGTAAGTCTCAATAGCCGAAAATGAAGTTTAAATGATAGGTGTTATAAATGACAGATGAAGGAAAAATAGATAAGTATTGTTTGAAACGTTTGGATTCTGATGTTCATTTAGGAAAACCAAAGTTTGTTTTCCTGTGCATACTTAGCCTGTTACTGGCCATTCCCGGCTTCACTCAGGATTTTCTTTTTCCCAGAGTAGATCAGCAGCTAACCGGAGTGCTTGGTCATGATTTTCCAAGTAAATTTGATGTTAAATGGAGTTTCAAAACAGACTCGGAAATTAAATCAACTCCGCTTATTGTTAAGGATAAAATAGTGGTTTCGTCTACAGATGCTCATTTGTATTGTCTTGAGAAAACAGGTAAACTACTATGGAGCTTCAAAGCGGAAAATGCTTTTGAAGCGTCTCCTGTTATCAGAGAAAACATCATCTATGTTGGAGATTTATCGGGACGACTCTATGCCATCAATCTTGCTGATGGTACAAAACGATGGGAATATCAAACTGATAACCAAATTCTGGCCACAGCCAACTGGTATGATCATGATGGCCAAACTTACATTTTGGTTGGAAGCTACGACTACTCACTTTACTGTGTGAAGGCATCCACAGGGGATAGTCTTTGGACTTATGAACTGGATAATTTTCTAAATGGTGCGGTGGCCATTGAAAATAGTAAGGTTGTTTTTGGTGGATGTGACGGATTTTTACATTGTGTTGATATCGTGACCGGTAAATTGCAGTCCAAGTATGATATTGCCACCTACATTGCAAGTTCTCCATGTCTGGAGAATAATATCGCCTATGTTGGTGATTACGACGGTGTATTTATGGCTGTGGATTTAAAGGATCAAAAGACAATATGGAAATACAACCCCGTGGATTCGAATCTTCCTTTTATCGCATCTCCGTCGGTCTACAAAGATTGGATCATAAGTACGAACCGGGATAAACATGTGTATTGTTTTAATAAAATGACTGGCGAGTTAATTTGGAATAAAAGCATTGGTTTTAAGATAGATGCGTCACCACTGGTCAGCAAAGAAGGGAAAGTGCTGGTTGTTAATATGCGGGGTGATATTGTAGTGCTCGACATTGAAACCGGTCAAACAGAACATCAGTTCGAACTGGGAAGCCCCGTATTTTCGAATCCGGCAGTAAATTCAAATTCAATAGTAATCGGTGCGAATGACGGGAACTTGTATTATTTAGAAGAGATTAAATAGATGAACATTATACAGATCATACCCGGATCAGGAGGAAGTTTCTATTGTGGAAATTGCTTACGGGATAGTAAGTTTTATGATGCAATGAAACAATTGAATCATACGGTGATAAAAATTCCAATGTATCTGCCACTGTTTTCCGATGAACATGATTTAGCAGAGGTTCCGGTTTTTTATGGAGCGGTGAACCTGTATTTAAAGCAAATGTCCTCACTGTTCAGAAAATCGCCTAAATGGTTTCAAAGAATGCTGGACTCAAAAGCAATGCTGAAGTTGGCGAGCGGTATGTCCGGCTCCACCGATCCTACAGGTTTGGAAAATATGACCATTTCCATGCTCCTGGGTGAGGATGGAAAACAGAGAGAGGAACTCGATAAGCTGGCAGACTGGATAGCCGAACATGCGGATGCAGATATTATTCATTTATCCAATGCTCTTTTATTGGGCCTGGCTGCCAAACTAAAGGAGCGAACTGGTGCAAAAGTGATCTGTTCATTACAGGATGAGGATGTATGGGTTGATGCCATGAATGAGCAACACCGGAAGGAAGTTTGGGATCTGATGGCAGCAAAAGCAAAAGATGTTGATCGCTTCGTTGCGGTAAGTGATTTTTATGCCAAAGTTTCCATTGACAGAATGGGATTAAATCCGGATACTATTTCAACCATTCATCTTGGTGTTGATCCGGATGACTATCAGTTTAAACCAGCTGAGAAGAAACCAAGGCATATTGGTTACATCAGCCGTACGAATTTTGAGAATGGATTTGACATCATTGTGGATGCGTTCATTCAGCTAAAACAGAAGCCCGACATGAATGATGTAAAACTAATAGTTACGGGAGGCTCTACTGGTACTGATAAAAAGTTTCTGAAGTCAGTATGGAAAAAACTAAAATTGAATAATCTGGTGGAGCAGGTGGAATTCATGGAATCGTTCGAAGGTCAGGCCAGACAGGATTTCTTTGATAAGGTGTCAATGATTTCGGTACCGGTTAGAAATGGTGAAGCATTTGGAATCTATCTGACAGAAGCGATGGCCTCCGGGGTACCGGTCGTTCAGCCGAACCTGGGTGCATTCCCTGAAATTGTTGCTAAATCGAAAGGTGGACTGATTTACCAGAAAAATACACCGGAAGATTTGGCGGCAGGATTATCCCGGCTAATTGAAAATAAAGAAGAGCTTAAGCAATTAAGTACTAATGCAAGAACAAGTATTGAGAAGGACTTTGATATAAACGAACTGGCGAAAGAGTTGGTGAAAGTGTACGAAAGCGTGAATGTATAGGCTCTTGAAAAAGGCTGTTTAAACATCTTTAACTTGACTTTTGGAATAATATTTTAGAAATATGCTTACAATAAAGAATCTACAAAAATCATATACTAATCCCGGGGGAAATGTGCAACGGGATATTTTGAAAAATCTGAATCTGCAGGTTAATGCCGGAGAAAGCATTGCGATTGTCGGACCTTCCGGATCGGGTAAGACCACTTTGCTGAATTTAATTGCATTACTGGATAGTCCTGATTCCGGTACAATTCAGTTTGATGGAAACGAGCTAAATCCGTCCGCAAGGAAAGAAGCATTTAGCTATAGAAATCAGAAAGTTGGTATTGTTTTTCAATTACACCATTTATTACCCCAATGTACACTCTGGGAGAATGTGCTGGTTCCAACCATCATCAATAAGGATAAGAAGGCTGAGCAAAGAGCAGAAGAACTTGTAAAGAGATTAGGTTTATGGGAGCTTAAGGATCAATATCCGGGAGAATTGTCAGGAGGCGAATGCCAGCGGACTGCTTTGGTGAGGGCCTTGATTAACCAACCGGTGCTTTTACTGGCAGATGAACCAACGGGTTCTTTGGATGGTGACAATGCGAGCGATCTGGCTGATCTCTTGCTGGAGATCAATAAGCAGGAAAACATATCCTTAATAATTGTCACTCACTCTCGTGAACTTGCATCCCGAATGGAAAGTGCTTATCAATTAATTGATGGTCAGCTGAAATCCATTTCATTATGAGTTTAGGCAGGTTGATCATACAAAGTTTCCGGTTTTTCTTTTGGAAGAATATGACAGTTGTGTTGGCTGTAGCTATTGCCACCGCGGTTATTACCGGTGCACTTATGGTTGGAGATTCTGTGAAGCATAGTCTGCAGCAGGGCGTCAGCTATCGCCTTGGTGATATAAGCCATAGTATCACAGCCGGTGAGAAGTTTTTCACCCAGGCTTTGGCCGATAGAATCAGATCAGAGGACTTGTCGGTTTCCTTAGCAATTTTGTTGAAAGGGAATGCCAATGCCGGAGGCGGGGAGATGCGTGTGAATCAGGTTCATATATGGGGTCTTGATCGCTATTTTAGTGAAGTGAGTGGTGCATATTATCCTTTTGACTCGATCCCGGAAAATACTGTGGTCATTAGTCAGAATCTTGCCAAGAGACTCAATCTGGAGGAAGGCAGCAGTTTTGTCCTGAAAATTGAGAAAGCAAGTCTGATGCCTTTAAATACTCCTTTTGTTGCTGAGGATGATCAAATCATCTCAAGGCGTGTAAAGATTCATAAAATTGCTTCAAACCGTGAACTGGCAAGGTTTGGTATGAAAAATTCACAAACAGCACCTTTCAATATCTTTGTTTCAATTGCCTGGGTGAATAAGATTATGGAACTGGATGCAAGAGCCAATCACCTATTCCTAAGGGCCAATAATACACCCGATGTGTATGCAGCTTTGAATAATAATATTCTTCCTGAGGATATGGGGCTGTTGATGAAAATCTCTTCCGATAGCCTGGAATGGGTTGTTGGATCTGAACAGGTATTCATCGACCAGGATCTGTCAATGTCTATAAAAACCATGATTCCTACGGCAGAACCTGTTCTTACCTATTTTGCCAATTCCATTCGATATAAAAACAGTACGGTTCCTTATTCATTCGTCTCCTCTAAAGGAAATTTGATTTTGGCGAAAGATGAAATAATAGTTAACGATTGGCTGGCCGAAGATCTGAGCATTGCAGCAGGTGATACAATTCATCTGGATTATTATGTAATTGGCCCTCTGAGAGATTTGGATGAGCAGCAAATTTCGTTTGTCGTTAAAGATATTATCGCCCTTGATGATCAGGCGGGTGATGAAAGTTTGGTTCCGGATATACCTGGCTTATCGAATACGGAGAAATGTAGTGAATGGGAAACAGGAATCCCAATTGATCTTGAAGCTATCCGCGACAAAGACGAGGAATATTGGAACTCCCATGGAGGAACACCCAAAGCCTTTGTCAGTCTTGGAACAGCCTGGGATTTATGGCGAAACAGATTTGGAAGCTACACTGGTTTTACCTTCGGATACGATCAATATACTCAAGGAGAGTTGCAGCAGGAATTGCTGAATGCTATCTCACCAGATATTGCAGGTTTCAAAGTAGAAGCACTAAAAGAGGAAGCAATATACGCAGCGGCTAATGGAACCGATTTCAGCCAGCTCTTTGTTGGCCTTAGTTTTTTCATAATTGTGTCCGGCCTCCTACTAACTTCACTGTTGTTTCTGCTTAACCTTGAGCAACGCAAAGCACAAATTGGCCATTTCTCAGCATTGGGCTTCGGAAAGAAAACTATACGAAAGGTATATCTGTGGGAAGGATTTGGTATGGCTTTTCTTGGTTCTATACTGGGATTATTTTTGGCATTGGCCTACAACAAATTAGTGTTCTATGGACTGAATCGCGTTTGGCAGGATATTGTCAGAACAGATGTGCTGGAGATTCTTGTAACACCCAAGTCATTAATAAGCGGATTTTTCATAAGTATGATTGTGGCCATGTCGACAGTTTGGATCTCATTGAATCGCATCCTCGACAGGACAATCCTAAAAAATCAAAGCAGTAAAATTTCAGATACCGGCAAAAGAACAAAATGGATCATAAGAGGCATAACGACTTTGATGTTTCTGGCTTCCATCGGACTGACTGCAGCTGAGATATTTTCAGGAAGGGAACTGAACCCGGGAACTTTTTTCGGAATTGGGGGGATGCTGCTTGTCGCTTCAATTTTATTGTTTTACCTATTATTAGGCAGTAAAGGAAAAAGTGACAGCATGCTAACAGTCAGCTCACTGGCGCTTGCCAGTTTAAAGCGAAACTCCACACGCTCTTTGGTGGTTGTAATGTTGTTAACAATTGGAACCTTTCTGGTTGTTTCAACCGGAGCCAACAGAAAGAATCTTTTTGCTAATGCTGATGAGAAAACCAGCGGAACAGGTGGTTTTCTTCTTATGGCAGAGAGTACTCTTCCTGTTTTGGTCGATCTGAATAATCCCTCTGTTAAGAAAGAACTTGATCTGCCATCATCCCTTGATATGGTGCAAGCCAGAGTCAGGGAAGGAGATGAT
>Ga0233443_1000591_pt1 | contig 38748 bp, 37 predicted proteins | sample SI_123_September_2_FD_182784 | JGI IMG/M metagenome (GOLD analysis project Ga0233443, IMG submission 182784) | Seawater microbial communities from Saanich Inlet, British Columbia, Canada - SI_123_September2016_200_MG | ecosystem: Environmental > Aquatic > Marine > Inlet | place: Canada: British...
CCAGTAGACTACGGACAATTTACGCCAGTAGACTACGAACAATTTACACCGGTAGACTATTACGATTACAACGACAATTATATAAATAGCAATCAAAATGGAAATTATGCAAGTAAGATTAAAGATTATCGCCAAACTGGAGAAAGTATAGACAATATTTCATTTTATCGGTATTTAATACCATTAAAACTCTTCTTATACACCAGTATTCTGATATGTGTGGGGGTTTGGAGTTTTTATTTGATATTTACTCTTTAGAATTGACAAAATTATATAACAAAGTGTCAGAGTTGTGATTCATAATTTCGCCACATATTAGCGACGCGGTTTCATACATTTTTCTCAATACATCATTGGGTGTTGTGCAGCCTACTCTAATAAATCCGTGTTTCATTAAATATTTTTTAATGTCTGGTATAGAATGTTGTTTCAATAGTTGTTTATGGGTTGTTATATTATTGCGAATCGTTTTATTCGACACAAGAACAGATATTTGTGGTTTGGTTTTTGATCTTCCAATTTTGAAAGTCCTCCGTATTGTCTTTCTTCTTTTGCGATATTTTTTGATATTCTTAGGTAATAATTTAGAATGCATTTCTCGTTGTTGACTCATAATTGATATCTGTTTTATTTTTTCTTTACTCTCTTCTGCCTGTTTCATAGTATGTGTTTCACTTAAAGTTAAAGGTATATTAGAATGACTGTTACCACCATTTTTGATAGTTTTATTCATAAAGTTTCTATAAGTAGGTAGTGATCCATTTTTTAAACACCCATATGTCGGCGAGGGGGTATTTGCAGACACAACCGGTCTCAATGTGATTTGTTCAGCTTCTGTTGGATACTGTATATTGACTTTTTCAGTAACAGGTATATTGGAATCATTCGCAATTACGGGTGGGTCTACATAATATTTCGATAAATCAGAGTTATTCTTTATAGTAGAATTATGTGTATTTGGGGTTGGTGAAATTTCATTTTTAATTTTTACTAAATTATCCAAATAACTGGTGGCTTTTTGAAACTCACTTTCAAACCCCGAACTGTCGTTTTTAGTCAGATTTTTTTCAAACATTTTATCATAATTATTTTGCTGTTGTTCTCTAATCATTTTTAATAATGATCGTTTCTTTAATGTCCGTTCTCGTTCTTTATTTTTCGTAACCTCCTTACTTTTGACGCGAATTTGTTGTGCAGGAGTATTTATTTCTCGCTTTTTCTTAGTTTTATTATTATAATTAGATACTGAAAACAACGCTGGGTTGATATTTAATACTTTTTTATCACTCATTTATTCCTATATAATAATCATTTTAGAATAATACTTATTTACCGAATTATTCTAAATCAATAATTAATCCCATAAATATATAGTTGAAATACAACATTAATAAACAACAAACATTATAAAAGATAAACAATGTTATTAGTGTCCCCATAATATCTTTAATAATAAGAATCAAATTATTACAAAAGACTCTTATCCTTTCAGTAAACATAATTTGAAAAATGAACATTTTAAAGCCAGTTGAACAATAAAAAGGTGCACGCGAAAATGCCAGCCTTTCTAACTCTTTTCCTTTTTTTACTATTATAACTGTATTAATAGAGCTATAAATCGATGTTTTACATACTGGACACGCTATTTGACACGTTTCAAAATACTCACTATTACAATATGTAAATTGAACATATCTATTAAGACAGCTTTTATGCATCTTACATTTTGTTAATTTATTTACATTATATTCATCTAAATGTGAATAAAATGGTTCATCGTTCATATTATCGAGGCATATTGCACATATATCATTTTTCGAATCACTGTCTTCGTTATCACTATTTATACTCATTTACATCTAATCGCCCGGTTTCTTAATATACTTTTAACAATACATAGAATATAAGGAGGGTACTTGTTGGTCTTTCTTTTTACGATTTGTCACAAAATTTTCATACCCATTTTGTATATCATTCGAAGTAATCAATTTTTTATTGTTATTATTTCCATATATCCGTCTTCCGTGACTAATTTTAATGTTGGTTAAGAATATCTCAATATCTCTCCCAAAATGCTTAAACGTATCTATATGTTGTTCAAACCAGTTATCGTTTATACATCCGGGTTCTAACTTCCATCCTTGATCCTGAACCATTTTTGTGAAAATGAGTAAGAGTTCCTTCGAATTATAAGAATCAATTTTAAACCTCCATATAAATCTCGACTCTAACCCCCTGTTTGCTTTAAAAAATGTATTTTCTAATTCGTCCTCATAACCAGCTATAATAACCATTAAATCATTTTTATGATCACTCAATGCTTCGCATAAGACATCTATACATTCTTGAGAAAACGAATCATTCTGATCTTTATTTATTAATGAATATGCCTCGTCTATAAACAATACACCACCTAAACACTCACTAATTACTTTTTTCGTCTTTATCGCAGTTTGTCCCAAATATCCTGCGATCAAATCATTTCTGGTCACTTTTTTAAATTTATTCGAAGTTAATACCCCTATCTTACTGTATAATTTTCCTATTATTTTTGCTATTTCTGTTTTTCCCGTTCCCGGTGGTCCAAATAAAACCGTGTGTTTATAATCAGAGTTGTTTTCTCCAATATGTAAATTTTGAATAAAATAAAACAATTGATTCAACACGCTCGTTTTTAATTCCTCCAAGCCAACCATATTATTTAAATCTTTCAATTCATTTTGTATATCGTGAAGTTGTTTTAGGTCAATATTGTATTCAGTATCTTCGTCGTACGGGTTTGTATCAATCAAAACGACCAAATCATTCAGTGTGTGTATATCTGTATTAATAGTCATTGATTTTTTTTTATGCTTATTTTTTTTTGCCGTGTCTTTTTTTATCGATATATCAAGATTATGTTTTTTTTGCCAATTCACATAACAATTAAATTCGGACTCTAAATTGGTATCCATCATATTATATTCCTGTGTTGTTTGATATAATAAGGTAGAGTAATCGGGATAAGACAACTGACTTGTATTAGAATAATTATCTAAAAACGTTATGAAATTTTTTGATTTATTTATTGACATTAACAGATTAATCTCAATTCTTTTAATACTTTTACGCGCGTATAACTAATTCATAAATAACGTAAAAAATTGAAATATTTAATATTAATTATATTGAGCAAAAAAGTTATGAAATATCAATTTAAATCTGCAGACTCGTCATTTATGAATTCTATCCCTCCTCTTTTAGAAGAGAAAATAGAATCAATGGACAAACCGGATGAAACACATTTATTAGAACATTTGGGAAATTATGTTGAAGAGCCTTTCAATATTATTCAATCCTATTTTGAGGGACAATATTTGGAAAGGCTTGTAAGACATCAAATCGAATCTTATAATCATTTTATCAATTATCAAATTCAAAGAACAATACAAATGTTTAATCCTGTCGTTATTCATTCTGAAAACGATTATGTTCCTGAAAAAGAAAAATATTTCTTAGAACTTAACATATCATTTCATAATTTTAAATTATCTCCTCCTCAAATTTATGAAAATAACGGAGCTACTAAAATTATGTTACCACAAGAAGCTAAGCTCCGTAACTTTACTTATGCTTCTACAATGACTCTTGATATCAAAATTTCTTATATTATTCGCAATACTGAAAATATGGACGAACCAAAAATTATCGAAAAGACATTACCAAAAATAAATATTGGTAAGATCCCAATTATGTTAAAATCCTCCATATGTGTTTTAAATCAGTCCAATAACCTAAATAATAATAGTAATGGAGAATGTTCTATGGATTGCGGAGGATATTTTATTATCAAAGGATCCGAAAAAACGGTATTGGGACAAGAACGAGCGGCAGAAAATAGAATATATTGTTTTGATGGTAAGAACACAACAAAATGGAAGTGGTTTGCCGAAATTAAATCGATTCCCGATTTCAAATGTATTTCACCTAAGCAAATCGAAATGATGATTGCCAGTAAAAACAATGGGTTTGGACACGGTATCTTTATTAACATTCCGCGTATTAAGCAACCAATTGAATTATTTATTCTATTTCGTGCTCTTGGTATTATTCCCGACAAAGAAATTTGTAGACATATTGTTTTAGATATTGATGATATCGAACAAAAAGATATTCTGGATTTTCTACAAGCATCTGTTCGTGACGCATCTGATTATATGACACAAGAAGATGCTATTCTATATATTACAAATTTTGCTGCATACACGCCTATAAATATGGACAAAGATACTGGTGCTAAAAAGAAAAGAGATTTCACGGTCGATGTTCTTGATAATGATCTATTTCCTCATTGCAAAACATTAACACAAAAATTGTATTTAATTGGGTATATGGCAAATAAGCTAATTAAAACTTCTCTCGGAAAAATTCCCTGTGACGATAGAGACTCTTATGTAAATAAACGAATTGAACTTACAGGCACTCTACTCAACAATTTGTTTAGAAACTATTTTAATAAGCTTGTTAAGGAAATGCAAAAACAAATTGTCAGAGAAATTAATACTGGTTCTTGGCGTTCTACAGAAGATTATGAAAATATTGTAAATATGACAAATATCTATAAAATTATGAAATCTGCTACCATTGAAAATGGCATCAATCGAGCGTTGTCTACCGGCGATTTCAGCATTAAACAGTCTAATAGTACCAAAGTGGGTGTTGCCCAAGTATTAAACAGACTTACCTATGTATCCAGTCTTAGTCATTTGAGACGAATCAACACACCGCTGGAAAAAAGCGGAGAATTGATAGAACCAAGAAAACTACACGGAACTACTTGGGGGTTTCTATGTCCCGCAGAAACACCGGAAGGTCAATCAATTGGTGTTGTTAAGAATATTAGTTATATGGCTCACATTACTATACCTACCAATAGTTCCTCCTTATATGAATATGTGAAGCCATTTATTATTCCAGTAGAAGACATTTGTAACGATCTTAATAACAAAGTTAAAGTATTTATTAACGGGTGCTGGATCGGTATTGCTTTGAATCCGGTTGAACTATATGAGAACATGAAAGATAAAAAATATAAGGGCATTATTAATATTTATACATCTATTATATTTAATTATAAATATTTGGAAATTCGTATTTGCAATGATGGCGGCAGGCTTACCCGTCCTGTTCTAAAAGTGAAAAACAACAAAGTAATGATTACATCAGATATTATTAACCGGCTTGTTAATAAAGAATTATGTTGGAACGAACTGCTTACAAATTGTAAACTTGATGAATCAGTTATTGAATATATCGACGCAGAAGAACAAAACTTCAGTATGATCGCAATGAAATCAAAACAAGATTATTTACAACCAATGAACTCGTATTTTAAATACACACATTGTGAAATTCATCAAAGCACCATTTTCGGGGTTCTTGCTTCGTGTATCCCTTATCCTGAACACAATCAGGCTCCCAGAAATACTTATCAATGTGCTATGGGTAAACAAGCTATGGGAGTATATGCAACTAATTATGATAAACGAATGGACAAAACTGCGTATGTATTAAATTATCCTACGCGTCCATTGGTTGACACCCGCGTTATGAATTTTCTGAAATTAAACGAAATTCCGTCTGGCACACAAATTCATGTTGCTATTATGACTCATACTGGATATAATCAAGAAGATAGTGTGTTAATCAATCAAGGAGCTTTAGACAGAGGTCTATTCTTAGCAACTATTTATCACACTGAAAAGGACGAGGATAAAAATATTATTCGTGATGAAATTATTCGGTGCAAACCCGACCCATTAAAGACAAAAGGCATTAAATTTGGAAATTATGACAAAATCAACGAGCACGGATTCATTCCTGAAAATACATTAGTTGAGAACAAAGATGTTATTATTGCAAAAACTGTTCCCATTAAAGAAAACAGAAATGATCCTACTAAAACGATTAAGTATGAAGATCAGAGTAAAACTTACAGAACAACAGAAGAAACTTATATTGATAAAAATTATACTGGAAGAAACGGCGATGGATACAACTTTGCAAAAGTTCGTGTAAGAAATTTGCGAAAGCCAGTATTGGGAGATAAATTCTCCAGTCGTCACGGACAAAAAGGCACCATTGGTAATATTATTCCGGAATGTGATATGCCTTTTACAAAAGATGGAATGAAGCCTGATATCATTATTAATCCTCACGCCATTCCTTCTCGTATGACTATTGCACAACTGAAAGAAACATTATTGGGTAAAGTTTTACTCGAGTTAGGAATGTTTGGTGACGGAACCAGTTTTGGAAATCTTGATGTGGTTTGTATCAGCGAGGAGCTTCAAAAATTAGGATATGAAAGTTATGGCAATGAAATTATGTATAATGGTCTTACTGGAGAACAAATCGAAACAAGTGTATTCTTCGGGCCAGTCTTTTATCAAAGATTGAAACATATGGTAAACGATAAACAACATAGTCGGTCTATTGGACCGATGGTGAATTTAACCAGACAACCGGCTGAAGGTAGAAGTAGAGATGGCGGTTTCCGCATAGGAGAGATGGAACGAGATGTAATGATTGCTCACGGTATGTCCAGATTTTGCAGAGAAAGATTATATGATGCTTCTGATAAGTATAGTGTTCATGTATGTAATAAGTGCGGTATGATCGCGTCGTTCAATAATGGAGATAAAAATAGAAAATATACCAGCAGTGATTTTAAGACACACTATTGCAATACTTGTGAAAATAGAAATGACTTTGCCAAAGTGGAAGTTCCTTATTCATATAAGCTATTATCTCAAGAACTACAAACGATTAATGTGGTTCCTCGTATTATTACACAAATTAAATAAACTTGTATATAGTAATGATTCCCAAAATCGTTTTTATTATTCCTTATAGAGACAGAGAAACACAAAAACAGTTTTTTATTGATAAAATGACCGAAGTTCTCGAAGATATATCTTCGGACGATTACAGGCTTTTATTTATTCATCAATGCGATTCACGCGATTTTAATAGAGGAGCTATGAAGAACATTGGATTTTTATACATCAAATCGCTATATCCAGAAGATTACAAAAACATTACTTTAGTATTTAACGATGTTGACACAACACCCACCACCAAAAACCAATTTCAATATATTACACAACCCGGTGTAATAAAACATTTTTATGGTTGCAAACTTGCTCTTGGTGGAATTGTTTCTGTTCTTGCCAGAGATTTTGAATATATCAATGGATTCCCCAATTTCTGGACTTGGGGGTATGAAGACAATTTATTTCAAGAACGAGCTCTTCTTGTAAAATATACCATAGACCGATCCTGTTTTGTTTCTTTGATGGAAAAAGAGATTAACCACGATTTTTCAGACGGATTTTATAGGTATGTCAATCGAAACGATTACGACTTATATTTACAAAAAACAAGTAATGGAATTCATAGCATAAGTAATTTATCTTATGAATTTGATCCTGAAACAAATTTTGTTAATGTTACACATTTTGATGTTCCTAATATTAAATCAAAAACGGAACAGATGGATCTTCGTATTACAAATATTCCTTATCGTTCAAGAACATCAACTGATATGAAAATGAGTTTTACTTAAAAATAGTATCTAAATTTCTATACAAGTATAAAATATCTTTTATACTTTCTAACTCAAATGGTTTCTTATACTTTTCCGGCGTATGTAAAATTTTTTTTAATAATTCAATATCATTTTCTACATTTTTCGACAACGTAATAATAGGCCCAAACGAATTTTCTATATTTCGACAACCTAAATATATTGGCGTTGTTCCATTCATTAATGGATTCATTATTTTTTCTGAATAATAATGATTTGATTCCACATTCTCTATACATATATGAAACTCATAATCTGTATACGGTTCTAATTCTTCAAACTCCCCCTTTATCCGACTATCATTTGTATCATAATATCTACAACCGCGACCATACACGTCTATCGGCAAATTTTGTTTCAGTATTTCGCCCAATAATGTATGTCTGTATATATGTCCCTCCGTTTGTCCTTTCTCGCTCACCATTATTGACATTTTTTTAGTTTTTACTGGAATCTCTCTACACGGAGTGCAATGCCACATATAAGAAAAATTCTCTACAAATACATCCGGTAAATTATATTTATCCCCTATATAATATTTCCCTATGTTTTCCACTGCATATTTTACAAATTTATCAGATAACCCTAAAAATACGATCGGTTCAAATGCCAAGCCCACCACATTTTCTTTGGGAAAATTCGGTTTTAATTGTGGCATAGCTGTATTCAATATAAATACATGAGTATAATCATCTCCATTTGTTACTTGAATCTCTTTTCCTTCTCCGTAATTATCCATATATGCGGTTTCATATATACGATCTAATGTTGGGCCTATCTTCGTTGCATCCCCAAAACTTGTAAAAAAACGAATTTTATACACCATTAGTTTAATTATACCTATATTTATAAATCACTTTATATATAATTTATTTATGAATAAATATGATACAATTAATGATATACGAAAACCCAGCGAATTTCAAGGATATTCTTTTTCAAAACATAAGAAAGCAGAAGTTAAATCACAATTAACCAAGAGTATTATTAATGAAAAAGTAGAAGAATCTTGTTACTGGAGTGCGGAACTAATTTGTGCAGGACATTATGGTGAGTTATGGGAAATTATCATTCTTATTATTAGTAAACACATACATTTAGGTAACCCACGTATTTCCATTTATATTAATAATCGATATGACCAGTTTAAAAAAATTAGCAATGGTGGCGAATTTATAAACGAAATTGAATTACGTAATGATTTAAATATAAGAAAACTATTTGCTGAAATTGTTTGTATTCTTTGTTATTCAAACAAAAAACCAGCTTTTGAATTAATTAAACTTGGACAAACCCAACATTTCAATCTAATTTCCTTTGGAGAAAAATTAAAAGCAAAAAGTAATGAATATGCAAAAGATATCTTTATGGAAGACGATGCTCGCGAATTATATATTCCTATCAATGAATTTATGTTTCATCTATCTAATGACAGCAAAAATACAAGAGAGGCATGCTACTGGATTGAATGGTTTATTGAATTCTCTATTTTATGTAAAAAACAAAAAAACAAATGTACTATGCAAACCAGAAACCACCCTGTCCAATCCAAATTTATGAATGAGCCTATTTGGCTTCTTTGGGATGCCATTATACAAGTTGGAAAACAAGATAGTTTTATTCTCAAATTATTAATGGCATTATTACATACTTTCTGTATTAAATTTACAGAAGCAACCCCCAAAAAAAGAAGATATTTACTTTATTTTGCAGTCTCTCTTATTATTGACAATGTCGATAAGGAAATACCACTTACCAAGGAGAAAGATAAAATTGAAATTGTATTGCAAAATATTTCTACTATTTATAAACAGATTAAAAAAAACGAAGAAAGTCCGAATACTGACTATTTATTTCAAAATATTGACAAAGAACAATCTCTTAAAAAATCGATTGCTCAAATGAATATTGTTAACTCCATCGATATTATGTCAACGAATAACAACTAATCAAATATGTGTAATTCTACTACACATATTTATTTCTTTACGCTCATCTTCATTTTCTTTTTTAAGGTCTTCTTCACTTTCTTATTTTTCTTATTTTTCTTTCCACCAAACGAAGGCGGATTATTTCCTTCTGTATCCAAATAAGCCATATGGCGACCAATCCCTTCAGGTCTGGCCTCTTCCATTTCGTGTAGTTTATTACTGTGGTCGTCGTCTTTTACTTCCCAACTATATTTTGTCAATGGTAACATATCTGTTTCTGGGTTAAATATGTTATATCCTTGATCGATCACGCCTATATGCTTTTCTTTATTTGCAAATAACGGCTTTCTATACACACGGCCTTGGGTATGTTTTGATTTAAGTTTACGACTTGTTGGGGTCATATTATTGCGTTGCATTTGCCTTAACATTTCATAAGAATTTATGGGTTTAATTAATGCCAATTCTGAATCAGAGTAGTGTGATTGCGTGAATGGTATTGTTTTATAAGAGGTTACTGGTTGTATTGGCGATAAATAAGAACGAGACAATTCTCTCGGAATAGTTACATTTGGACGATTATAGTCGTAATAATACGGTGTATGACTTGGGAGAACAGTTAGGGCTTCTTCATTGATTGAACGATTTGTGCTAAATGCTGGACCTCTACCTTTCTGCTTTTTCGTCCTATGTGAGTTTTTATATTTTATCGTTTTATTACTTTTTGTTTTATTTTTAATTTGCATTATAAAATATAAAAATATTTTTACTTACCGACCCATTTAAAAAGCGCCAAATGAACCACCGACAACTGCGTTTGCCGCCATTGGACCAAAACTTTCTTGTGCCAATGCATTCTGCATTGCACTATTACCAAAAGTATCCATCTGGGGTTTATTTACAGTTGCGACGGGGGCGGGAGGAAAAGAGCCTTGTTGCATATTAGGATCGTCTAAATGATCCGCTTGACTCGCATTATGTTTTGTAGCTCCTCTATTTTTGGCTTTCATGTTATCCATATTCTCTTCTACTGGCTTTCCATTATATAACTCCATTACTTTCTCAGCTAACATATTTACTTTCAACCCAATCTTTGTTTGTAAACTCAGCACAATTACCAAAAATGCTAAAATTACATTGGTAATATTCAAGGTATCATATTTAAATCCGCTATAACTTGGAATGTAAGTAATCATTCTATGAACCAAAATAATACCCCCCAACATTATAATCAGCTGAATAAGAACTTCGATCACCAGCTCTAAAGCACTCTTTTCAGGATCGGCGTCGGGAATAAATTTTTGAATAAATTTGTTTAATAATACAATCGGAACTACTCCGATTAATCCGTATTGAACTGCATTGAATACTTCGGCTTTACTTTCGTCATTTGTTGAAAACACATGATTTATAAATGATAATTTGGTAGGTTCTCCTCCTTCTTGTAAATGTTGTTCCATAAACTATATATAGAAATGACAGAAAATATATATAGATAAATGTCAAATCACGAAGAATATCAATATTTACATCTCATTGAGAACATTTTACAAAATGGGGTCGACTTCCCTTCAAGAAACGGAATGACTAAATCTATATTTGGAAATATGATGCGTTTTTCTCTAAATGACGGAACTATTCCTATTTTAACCACTAAAAAAGTCGCGTGGAAAACTTGTTTTAAAGAACTTCAATGGTTTATTAAAGGACACACCAATAACCAACTTCTAAAAGACGTAAATGTGAATATTTGGAACGACAATGGTTCTAAACAGTTTCTGGAACAGCAAAATTTGCCATATGAAGAAGATGATCTCGGTCCCATTTATGGACACCAATGGAGACATTTCAACGCAGAGTATACGGATTGCCACGCGGATTACACAAATAAGGGTATTGATCAACTAAAAGAACTTATTAACAATCTTAAATCAGAAGAAGGTAGAAAATCAAGACGACTTCTCATTTCGGCTTGGAATCCTTGTCAAATTAAAGAAATGGCCCTGCCTCCTTGTCACGTTCTCATGCAGTTTTATGTATCAGAAAATAAATATTTATCGTGCAGTCTATACCAAAGAAGCGGCGATGTTGGTCTGGGGGTTCCTTTTAATATTGCATCATACTCGTTTCTAACACATATTCTTGCTAAGCACTGTGATTTAATCCCCAAAGATTTTGTTTATTTTTTGGGAAATGCACACATTTATGAAGAACATATTGACGCACTTAAAGAACAAATTCAAAGAACACCATTTGAATTTCCAAAAATACTGATGAATGAAAAAAAAGAAAATATCGAAGACTATGATCTAACCTGTTTTGAATTTACACAACAATATACTTTTCACAAAGCGATTAAAATGGAAATGAAAGCCTAATAAAAATTGATTGTTTTTTTCTCTTTCTTGTATAGACATAGATAATGAAACCTCACGATATTATTTGTTCTAAACACAAAATCTACGAAAAAGAAACCGCTCTTAGTCCAGCACGGTATCATTGTAAAGTATGTAAGCAAAAAAAAGTCAGCGGTTATTCGAATCCAGACCACATTTGCAACCCATTTGGCTATCTATATTTAGCACCAACTATTTGCGTTCCCTGTTCAGCTGAACAGCAACGTTGTATGTGGTGTTAGTTCAACCATCGAAACCACATATTTTTGAAAAATATAAGAAACTATATTAATATTAAGTTATAAAAATATATAAAAAATGCATATTTATATACTTAATGAGTCAAGGAAATGCTGCCGCGATTCGAAGACGGGTAAAAAGCGCGGAAGTACCAAAGTATTCTGACCTTACTACTAATACATCTACAGCATATTCTCCTACTTCTTCTGCTATTACTCCCTCTAATTTATCTATTAATGACGCATTTAAACTTGTGAACGAGCGAATTGTAAATCTGGAAAAAGGAATACATACATCTTCCTCTACAAATATGAGTTCTGAGATTATATCTGAATACGAAGATAGATTTAATTTAATTGCACAAGAAATTGGTGAATTAAAAGAAACTGTTCTCAAATTGCAAACATTTACAATGGATGTAAACAAGACTCTCTATGACGAACGAGTTAATATTTTTAGTGATATTGATAAAACAAAGGAATCCAATTTGAATATAGAATCAATAGATGAGAATATAGAATCAATAGATGAGAATATAGAATCAATAGATGAGAATATAGAAAACGCTTATTAGAATAAATTAGTAAAAATATATAAATAAATATACGATTAATTATTTATATGGACGAAAACAACCTACAAGATAAAATAAAAGAGTTACAGACTTCTTATTATAATGAAAATAAAAAGAACTCTATTTTCAAAAAAAGACAAAAATATGATTGTGCACAAACAGTGACGACAAATCTTGATATATTAGAATTACTTAAAAATACCATCTTTAGCATTTCTGGATCAAATCATATATTCTTTCATTATCCTACTTTTAAAACATTTGCCTATCCGGAGATTTTCGATACCGTTGTAAATTTTTTTATTGATTTATGTTTTGATATTTTTAAAAGTCATAATTGTATTTATTTACATATTAATTGGCAGGGATATACCGTATCATCGCATCAACGGTATACAGGATTATATGATCTATTTATTGCAATAGGCAAAAAACGTCAGTTTGACCTTGAGCAAGTTCTCGAACGACTCATTCTATATAACCCCCCTAATATGTTAGAACAAATTAGCACGCTAATTAAACCTATCATTGCTCCGGGCATCATTGAAAAGATCGATATCATTAGCAAAAACGACAGTGATTTTAAAATTAAACAACTGTTTGATTCGTTAAAGTAATAAACACATTATGAAATGTATATATATATCATAATGGGTTCTCTATTGTCTATTCTTATATTTATTGTTATTTTTTTTATTTATTTACACTTAATTGATCAATTTAAAACAAGTAATGATTTAGAATTATATGAAATGGATTTCTCCACGCCGACTGAACTAAACGAAACGTGTAATATTAAACAACCGATTGTTTTTCAATACAAACATATAAACGAAGAATTTTTTCAAGTATTGACAAATGAAACTCTTGAAAATATCAAAGAAAACATTTTAATTACTGATAATAATCAAGAGCAGCTTATTTTAGAATGTTCCAGTGCTTGTGTTTTACTTAATAATGAATCAAAAAACGATTATTATACTGAAAACAATGACTTATTTATCTACGAATCTAATTTACAAAACTTATACGAAAAGAACGATCAATATCTAAAACCACCATTTACAATTAAAACAAAATATGATATACATATTGCCACGGATAAATGCAAGACCCCCCTCAGATATCATACTTATCATCGTAATTACTTTATTGTCCATTCTGGGAAATTAAGAGTTAAACTTATTCCACCCAAATATAAGCAGTTTCTTGATGAAATAAAGGACTACGACAACTATTCGTTTTATTCTCCCATTAATCTTTGGGATATACAAAAGAAATATGCGCAGGTTCTAGATAAGATACAACTGTTAGAATTCGATATATATCCTGGCAATATACTCTATATTCCTCCGAATTGGTGGTATTCGATGCAATTTATTCACGACGACGATACCCCCTGCGTCTGTAGTAGTATTACCTATATCACTGCTATGAATGCATTAGCTAATACTAAACATTACTTATTATATTTTATTCAACAATCAAATACCCAACTTATTAAAACCAAAACCATCAACCAGACTGAATTAAATAAACAATCAGAACAATCCACATCTACACAAGAAATTCGCATTGAAAAAGACAACAATATTGACGATGAAGAAGAACAAGAACAAGAAACTATTACACAGATCGAGGGCACTACACCATTGCCACAATCTACATCTTCTTCTATTTAATTTGTTTATTTTACTATTTTATCTGTACCCTTATCAATAGTGACTCCTTTTAAGACATTCTTGATAATTTTATTTGTTTGCTTCTCTTTTTCTAATTCATTTTCGGAACCAAGAGAATTTAATGATATATTAATATAATCACTATTCTCCTTCGTATCCATTTTATTGAAGTCGGGATTTTCTTCTTGCCATATCGGCAACATTTCTAAATTTCTCTCTTCTAATTTAAACAATGAATGTTTTAATTTTATTTTATTGTGGCTGTCCAGTTCCCATTTGTCTTTATCTTTTACATATACTGTTTCACGTTTGATATCTGTGCAATGTATTGGTCTTTCATTTACATCTAAATCATTTAATGCTTTTACTAATATGTTCCCCATTCCTTCTACATAACCTAATTTTCCCATTGATTCCACATCTTTTAATGATAATCTCAATGAACTTATAAAATCAATCAAATTTACCGCATTTTTACATTCTTCGTTCAAAAAGACGCTCAAATTAAAATTATTTATCTGATTATTTGTTTGACTATTGTGAATTGTCTTTCCTTCTTTTGCTACTTCTAAAATCTTTTGATGTAACGTATGATTCTCTTTTTGTTGTTCTACGATCAAAACTTTAAACTCGTGGTTTTGTTTAATTAATTCTGACACCACTTCATCCGTTTTTACTGGTTCAATATTGATAATGTTACAAGCTTTCATATGCCGCGATAACCCGGATGCGTGTTTGTAACCTTTATCACAATTTACACATCTAAATTTTTTTTCATTTTCTTTTGCATTTTTTTTGTTATCATTTGTTATCATTTTGTGTTTTGCTGTGTTTAAATGAGCATCGAAATTACTTTTTTTGCTGCAGTTAAAGTTACAACTTTCACATAAAAAAACATCGACGCTTTTTAGGCATTTTTTAATTACCATTTTTATCTATAAAATGATAACAATAAAAATGCCTAAACTGTTTTTCTTTATTATATTTCTCATAATTTCTTGTACTTTTTCATACAAATTCGAATTTTATTATATGTTTGTATGAAATGGTTTGTTGATACCATAATAGCGATTAAACTAATATATATAGAATACTCATTCTTATAGTTTTTCAAATTTCACTTTTCTTCAAAATCCAACAATCCAAAAATCCATTTTGGACATTTTTCTGGAGGACCCCTGAAAAATGGTAACTCTGCAGCCAAAAAACTGCATTCGATTTTTAGTGTGTTACGATAACTCAATGCGAAAAATATCGAGTTACCATTTTTACCTTTTTTCGTTATGCAGTAAAAAATGCCGGTTTTTTTGGGATTTTTATGACCACTACAATACCCAGAAATAACAATATATCGAAATTGGCATTTTTCGGCAGGAAATAATGGTAACTAAAAAATGCCGGTTTTTTACTAAAAAAAATGAAAAAATGTTATGGTAAGCACATTTTGCCTATTTTTTTGGGCAATTACAGGAGTTTCAGGCAAAGCCTCTAAAAAACAAAATTTCTGAAAAAAAAAAATATTTTTTTTTGAAAATGGACAAAAATAAATGTCCATTTTTGAAAAACAGCATGAAGTTTTTACACGTTTTTTTGTTTTTTTTTATCTACTACTAATTATAAATATATATTATCTATTATAATTTCAAATTTACATTGGTTATGTGTTGCATACTAATAAAATAATATAAAAATCAACATATAATATTAGAATGAGTATATCCTCTGTAAATATCTGTGTAGTTGTCTTGGGGAAATGAAGGAAAATGAAAAATAGTATTTATGCAGTCAGAATATTGCATTCGATTTTTAGCGTGTTATGATAACTTGGTGTGAAAAAAAGCGAGTTACCATTTGTTACCATTTTCAATTATGCAGTAAAAAATGCCAATTAATTATATATTTTTATAACCATAATAATAATATATAATATATTTTCGACATTTTCGGCATTTTCGGCAGGAAACAATGGTAACTAAAAAATGCCGGTTTTTTACAAAAAAAATACGAAAAAATGTTATGGTAAGCACATTTTGCCTATTTTTTTTGGCAATTACAGGAGTTTCGGGCAAAGTCACTAAAAAAAAAAAATTATGAAAAAAAAAAATATTTTTTTTTTAAAATGTAAAAAAATAAATGTCCATTTTTGAAAAACAACATGAAGTTTTTACACGTTTTTTTGTTTTTTTTTATCTACTACTAATTATAAATATATATTATCTATTCTAATTTCAATTTTACATTGGTTATGTGTTGCATACTAATAAAATAATATAAAACTAACATATATAATATTTTAATGAGTATATCCTCGGTAGATATCTGTGTAGGGTTGTCTTGGGGAGATGAAGGAAAAGGAAAAATAGTGTCTCATTTAAGCAGTGAAGGAGATTATGATTTTGTGTGTCGATGGTCTGGTGGAAACAACGCAGGGCACACAGTATTTGTAAATGAAAAATCATATTCGACTCATTTGATACCGTCAGGTATATTTTACGGAATAAAATCTATTATAGGGCCCGGATGTGTAATACATATTAATTCGTTTATGCAGGAGATTAGATATTTGCAGGAAAATAATTTTGATACAAGTTTGATTAAGATTTCACCAAAAGCGCATGTAGTGTTAGATAAACATATTGCTGATGATATTCAACATTATAGTGAAAGTATTGGAACAACAAATAAAGGCATAGGGCCGTGTTATACAAATAAATACCAACGCACAGGAATCCGCTTGATTGATTATATAAATGGATTAGGACAAAACCCGTCATTGCGCGATGAAACGTTGTTGCAATTCGTATGGGATGAAGAATTATATGGAAAAATTTTATGCGAAGGGGCACAGGGGTTTTGGTTGGATATAGATTATGGGAATTATCCGTATGTAACGAGCAGTTCTACATTACCGTACGGAGCTTGTAGCTTAGGGTTTTCTCCTAAGAAAATAAATAAAATTTTCGGGGCTGCAAAAATATATGATACTCGCGTAGGAATTGATCCTGAATTTCCAGAAACATTATTAGATGTCGAAGAATTAAAACAAATAGGAGAAGAAGGTCGCGAATACGGAACAACTACGGGTAGAAAACGAATAGTCAATTATTTGAATGTAGATAAATTAATAAAAGCGATAAATATATCTGGAACAACGGATTTAATTATTTCGAAGGTAGATGTATTAGAAAATGTAGGGGTGTATAAATATCTATATAAACACACACTGAATACGGTATCATCAATGGATATAATGAAACAAGAATTAACCGATATATTTTTAGCTGAATCCATTGATTTACATCAGATTCTATATTCAAACAATCCGTATCATATCTAACTTATCGGCGTAAAAATAGATATTGCAAATAATAAAAATGCACTGAATACGTAATAAAATATAAGTGAATAATTTCATCCAAATAATTGCTTGAACACCATATACAATAGGCGGCTAAACAAACCAAGCATAATGGAAATAAATAAAAAACAATAGCATCTCTGTAATAAACCAATACATAAATATGAGAAAATATATTAGACAATACAACAATATGCAAATAGGATTGTAATCTATCCATTTACATAAAATCCGAATAAAAAAAGCAAAAATTAACGGTATTACATTCATTAGTTAGTATACATAACTAATGAAGTTAGGCAGGAGAAATTCTCTTGGTAGGGATCTTAATATCTACCAAATAGATTGAGTTTTCGGTTTGAATAATATATTCCTCTCCAATCTTAAAAATCTTTGTTACAGGACTGGTGTATTCCTCATCACTCTTAACAAGAAGTTTTTCATTGTTGTCCTTTACTCCGATGGATACAGTTTTATCAATGGAATGAGTCCAATAGTCCATCATAATAGGTTTATCTTCAACAACCGCGATTTTTGCAGCGTGGTATAGTGTGGTTTGTGTAGGAAGTCTATATCCGGTTTCATTCGTTTTATTATCAGCAGAAGATTCGCTCATTTTAATATTGATAATGTTAAATACACTTTAAATAGTAGTTTGTATTATAATTAAATTAGAATTATTGCTAAAGTACATTAACTATCACACAATGGACGAATCACAATAAAAATGGTACAATATATTAATGATACGAAGTAAAATAATTGAAATTATAAGTGAAATATTAAATGATTTTTTTGCAAAGACTTCGAGTTCTCAAGTTCATAGTAATCGATTACGGTCTATTATACTATTGGGTGTTCATACATTGATTCGAGTATTTGAATATAGTTTGTTTCAAACAAAGTCGTTAGAGAACTCTTATATATATGTAAAAAAGGGGGAATCCTATTTTTTGGAATATTTAGAACAAATTACAAATTCAGAATATATGGAAACAATGAATTTAAGCGACATGGAGTTATTTATTTACAAAAAAACAATAGTTAATCTTAATCATAATAACGATGAAACCATGTTGAATAATATGATGACTTTATCAGACAGTTCTATGTCGTTTGAAGACTCGGAATTAACAAATGTGTTCAAAGAAATTCGAAAATGTGTGAAAATACTATTTTATTGGGATAACAACAACATTTCAATAACACATATAAAAGAGCTTAATCAGAAATATTTTGCAATTTTATTAGATTTTTCAAATAACCAGGAGATATGTTTTGTATTACAACATATTCAACAACACATAGACTATAGTTATGTAGATTATAAAGTCTTAATAAAAGAAATAATTGATATTAACAAAAAAAAGAAGATGAAGACCATAACAAACGAAGAACTTATTCAGCGTTTTTATTGTGATAAGGAAATATTAATAGAAAATAATAAAAAATTGAGTATAAAACAATTTGTGAAATGGTTAGTTGTCTAATTATACGCCGCTAATAATATGCTGTTTGTAATAATCCATAGACACATTAATCAGTTTTTTACGAATTTTTTCCTTTTTTACTTTTTGGATCGGCTCATCGGTAACAATCATAATATCTTTGTATTCACACAATAAAATTTGTTTAATAAACGCATAGACACATCTGAGAATTGTTTCAGTACAATTGCCGACAATTAAACAACTACCCGTTCTAAATACCATAAACGAGACTTCTGTATATTGTTTGTTTTTATCAAGCTGGGACATTGTCATATTTCGATCTTCCGTATTAATTGTCCCGGGCTGATTAAGTTCATTATTTAGATTATTATAATAGTATTTACATTTTACACCAGGATAGCTACACGGATCGTATGCAGTTTCTATATGATATTTACTTTTTAATATACAGTTTAATCTTTCTCTATCAATATAGAATCCACAGTTAAAATTAGAATTTATTAATACATTTTGTTCTTTATCTGTGTTTATAAAGTCCAATGGTGTATCGACATGAGGCTGAATTGTTGTAAGGACAATATGCTTAACAGTATCTATAAAATTGTTGTCTAATATTCCAGGTATTTCCAATTTTCCTGTATTGAACACCTTGATGTGTATTTCTCGAAAAGAGTCTTGATATTTAAATCGGGCAATTAATGCAAAGCAATTATAAAACGCATTTTTAGCCTTAGATCTACAGTTCATAATGTCTTTTTTTGAAATACCAACAGTTATTTTCCGTTCATCTTTGAATTTAATCTTGCGAGAGTCAGGATTATCAATATGTTTTAATTCGTTCTCTGTGTAATATGGAATATCTTTTAACTTTTCTCTATATACACTATACTCTTCTGGAGTATTAAAATTGAGTTTGATCTGTTTTTTAATAATCCCAACATTCGGACTATGATAAGGGATAATGGGAATATGCCAAAATATGTTAGTAATATCAATCTGCTGATTTAAATACAACACCTTTGTTTTTGTGGATATATATAACTCTTCACATTTATCAATGTCTACATCACCGGTTTCGGTATTGGTTTCTTTTGTATTATCGGCATTGTCTTCGTCCCCTCCCTCTAAAAATAATTCCCATTCGTCGTTAACGTCCATTTATATGTAGAACAAACGAATAAAAAGATAGTAAATCAATTTTTTACTATCTTGAAGTATCGCGTAATATAGTTTTCATTTGTATAATAAAGTACTTCAAGTAATCAATACTACCATTTTGTGAATGAATAATTACTTCTATAAAATCACAGATATCAGATGTAATAAGTTGCAAATCTCTTAATATATAATTAAAAAAATATAAAACAATATTTTTTTTGTCGATATTGTATTGTAGGCTTAATGATTGAATATAAGCAATTGTATCGTTGGTATCTTTCGTTTTTAAAAAAGTAAATAGTGTGGCCAACTCGTTTTTGGTAATTAAACACTTATCATTTTCGGTTAAATTCGGATTCAATTGAAGAAAATTCACTATACTTCTTATATCGGAATGATACACATTCTGTATGTTATCAATCATATCATCATTTATTTGTAAATTCTCTTTCTTACATATATTTGTCACAAAAGAAGAGATTTCATTCTTTGGAAGTTGATTAAATCGAATACAAAGAAACTCGTTTCTTAACGAAGTTTCTATTTTAGATATATAATTACAAATTAGACAAAATCGCACATCTGTGGTGCAGACTGTTTGCAATAAATATTTCAAAGCTTGTTGTGCATTTTTAGTCATGTAATCAACCTCGTCTAATATAACAAATTTCAATCCATCCATAAAAAAATTCCGTGTTTTCACAAAAGAATATATTTGATTTCTAATAATATCAATACCTCTTTCATCAGATGCATTCAAATGGATAACGGATCCCTTTACATTTTTATTGTGTTTTGTTTGATATTCATTAATTAAATTGATAATAGTGGTTGTTTTTCCTGTTCCTGGAGGTCCGTAAAATAGCAAATTTGGGAAATAATTATTGTTCATTATATTTTCAAATATTTCTCTATTTTTGGAGTCGAGAACAATTTCTTCAAAATTAGTAGGTCTATATTTTTCTATCCACGGTATCGAATCTTTATTCATATATACTTTTACAAAAAAAGTATTTATGTTAGTAATTAATTACATTTTAAATTTCATTTGTTTTCTTTGTTTGTCATCCTTTTCTTTTGTTCGTTTTCCAAGAAATACAAAATAGTTCTCTGCTAATTTGTGCCGTTCGTTTACTTGTTGAGCGTGTCTGTACAGTTTATCTTTATGTTTTTTCATAGCTTCCAGACGAACCTTCATAATCATTCCTACTTGCCAGATACGTTTATGCTCATATTTGTCACTTTTATATAAGCGTTCTAATTGTTTAATCGTATGTTTGACATCTTGAACGGTTGCATACTTAATCGGTATAGTATCCTTTGGATTTTTATCAATATACACATCAAAACTCTTTTTAGGATCTTCTGGGTTATATAAAAAAGTCTTCTTTGATTTATTTTTGTGTTGTTTCTTCTTTTTTGTGTATTTCCTTTTCCTTGTTTTTTTCCCACCAGATATGTTACAGGTAGGACCAGTACACCCTGTATCCGGCACATTTATACCACAATATTCGGTGGTTTCATATATTTCACCCCTGTATAAAGATGTATGATCTGGTATACCAATGAACGAATTACACATCTCTAAATCAGTCGTTTGTAAACAATGGTTTCCACAAACAGGACAGGGCGGCGCGTGTAGTTGATCTCCAGACATCACACCGTTATTCGTTTCAGATCTAAGGTGTGTCACCATAAATTGTTCTAAACAACCTGCGTGAAATTTATCACTACAGCCTGTCTGGTATACAATATTTGACCTCCACTTTTGAAAAGGAGAGTATTCGGGCACTAAATCTTCGGGTAAATCGAATCCATCTGGATTAGAGTAATCTTTTATAAGAGGACAATCGCCTGTTAAATCGCGATTGCATATACCACACCCCCTATCTCCTGCCTCGCTTTTTAATACAAATGTTTGTTGGAAATTGCATTGTTCTGTGTCTGCAATTGCTTCTGCAACTGCTGTTGCAACTTCTGTCGCATTCGGTATTTCAGCTGCATTCGGTATTTCATCCGGGGTCATACTATTATCGACGTATGCACCAGTGGGAATGTTATTCGGAACGTCCCCTCCTTTTGTATGGTTAAGTGGTTGTTTTTTTGTTAATCTCATTTATATATAAAAATATTAATTTATAGGAAAATTGATATAAATTATATAATTTATTGAATGTATTAAAATGGAAGCATACCTTGAAATTATTGTAGGACCTATGTATTCGGGAAAAACAACCGAATTAATAGAAAAATATGAGGAATTAAAACAGAACGGACATAATGTATGTGTAATTAATTACATAGATGATAAACGCTATAGTGAAACAAAACTATCTACTCACGATGGTAAAATGATAGAATGTATTCAAATAAAAGAACTAAAACACATTGAAACAACAGAGAGTCACATTCTTGTAAATGAAGCCCAATTTTTCGAAGATTTATACGAAACCACAATAACTTGGCTAAATAAAAATAAACGGGTTTATTTATATGGATTAGATGGGGATTTTCAACGAAAAAAGTTTGGAAAAATATTAGATCTCATTCCTTTATGTGATAACGTAAAAAAGAAGAAGGCAAAATGTATGAATACAGATTGCAAGAATGAAGCGATCTTTTCACATAGAATATCGACTGATAAATCCCAAGTGGTAATTGGAAATGATATATATAAACCGCTGTGTAGATGCTGTTATGAAAAAAAGAATTCAATATGAATTGTTTATGTTTGAGTACTTTTAAAATGAACTTAAAGGAAAACAGTGTTTATTTCATAGAGTATTTTAAATGGAAAATACAGAAATAGTAAAGAAAAAGCGCGGAAGAAAAAAGAAGTCCGAGATACAACAACCACCCGAAAATGAGATGGTAGAGACGATTGTAGAACAACCTGCTGCGCCAAAAAAGAGAGGACGAAAACCGAAAGGTGGGAAATTGATTGCAAAAAATGAAGAAGCAACGGATGAAGCACCTACTGAACCAAATGTGATATTACATCTGAAGTGTAGTTTAAAAGACGTTAATGTGCAAACACTCGACAACACTCGGTTAAATGATCCAATGTTGTATAATCCCGAAATACCTCCAAGCATTGAGACTTACACAGAGGATAAGAATAATTATTATAATCTGACAAAAACAGAAGAACCAAATAATTTGGCTTATATTCATAAAGAAGGTGCTGGTTGTGATAAATGTATGCAATGTAAAGCACCTGGGGATACGAGTGATATTTCAATGAAAGATATAAATCAAAAACTGAAAAAATTAAAAATCCAGTATTATAAGAATTTGGATAGTCAATATAAACCCGCGTGTTTTTGGTGCACCTATGAATATGACAATCCGGCTTGTTATATACCAAAATACGAAATAGAAGAGGAGATGTTCGGGTATGGTTCGTTTTGTAGACCCGAGTGTGCATCCGCTTTTTTAATGAAAGAAAATATAGATGATTCAACTAAGTTTGAGAGGTATCATTTATTAAATAAGATGTACAGCAAGGTGTATAATTATGACAAAAATATTCGTCCAGCTCCCGACCCACATTATTTATTGGATAAATTTTATGGAAACCTTTCTATACAAGAGTATCGAAAGATGTTAGGTACAGAGCATATGTTAATGATTATCGAAAAACCTATGACGCGAATTTTGCCAGAATTGCACGAAGATAACGATGGATTAACAAATGTAAATAGTTCGGGTGTATCTTCCGGGAAGACAGGGATGTATCGGGTAAAGCGACAAAGTGAAAAACAAAAGGGACCAACCAATAATGAAATAATGAAAGAGAAATTTGGTTTTAGTTAAAACGATATATAGATTTATACATGTAATTATATATATAAATCGCAATGAGCGGAGTGGTTTCTGTTCACTTAATGGGGGGACTTGGAAATCAATTATTTCAAGTATTTGCCGCCCTTTCTTATGCATTAGAAAATGAGTATACGCTTATTATGCCTTATTCAGAGAAACTAACCACTGGACACGTGAGAAATACTTATTGGGATTCTTTTTTAAAAGAATTGAAAAAATATACAAATATAAGTCTACCGATTACTACACAACAGTTATTTTCGTTACCAACATTAAGAGAACAATCATTCACATATGTTCCATTTCCAAAAATGAATGAGTTGAAGACAGAGAACTTATTATTGTTTGGATATTTTCAAAGTTATAAATATTTCGAGAAAAACAAGCAACAACTATTCGAATTAATTCGCCTTGAAGAACAAAAAGAGGAAATTGAAGAAAAATACCTGAAAAACAAATCTTTATCGGTAAGTATGCATTTTAGGTTTGGAGATTATAAAAAAATACAGGATTGTCATCCATTAATGACCGTAGAATATTATAAAAAAGCATTATTAACAAGTATTCGAAATGAAAAACTGGATACATCCATTACAATTCTCTATTTTTGCGAGGAGGAAGATAATGAACTGGTAAACACTATAATACAAGAATTGAAAAATACAACCACTGGTAAAAATGTGGTTTTTGAAAAAGTGAGTGATACATTGACAGATTGGGAACAAATGTTATTAATGAGTGTGTGTAATTATAATATTATTGCGAATAGTTCGTTTAGTTGGTGGGGTGCACACTTTAATAACCATTCTAATAAGATAGTCTGTTATCCGTCCGTATGGTTTGGTCCTAAAATGTCGAAAGATGTTTCGGATCTATTTCCTGAAGAATGGATTAAAATAACTGCGTAAGACCGTGTGACTTAGAACTCAATTATATAATTATACACAGTCAATAGTGTATAATTATATATTCATAAAAAATTGATATTATATAATTATATAAAACGAAATATATAGTAAAGTAATAGAGATGTTTTCAGAATCAGATATGCTTAAGACCCAATTGGTGTTGCAAGACCTTCCTATTGTGAAGTATCTTAAAAAAGAAAATAAAAAATTAACAAAGAGACTTGTTGAGAATGAGGAAGAGAGGCAAAAATTACAGAGGGTAATCTCTGGGTTAACCAAAATTGTTAAAAGAATGACTAAGCAATATACGAAAGACAATTATCAAGCGTGTAAAATTAAAATCGAGCCAACAGAAGATGATCTGTCTGTAGAAGAGGTGAAGATTATTGAAACTGTAAGTAATAAAGAGAATATTGTGTATGAAATTAAAGAAGAATCTGATATTACAGGACAAGGCAAGTGTTATAATTGTGATATCGATCTTGAGCATTTAAGAGATGGAACTGTTAAGAATGGAGATAGATGCAATAATTGTTATTGGGAGGAAGAAGGCGGTAAAGGATGGGATCGACATATGGTTGTTCCTGATTATCGTTCCAAGGTAGAGGAGGAACAGGAGGAAGAGGAAGCCGAAGAGGAAACCGATGAGGAAGAGGAAGCCGAAGAAGAAGAGGAAGAGGAAGCCGACGAGGAAGCCGAAGCCGACGAGGAAGCCGAAGAGGAAGAGGAAGCCGAAGAGGAAGCGGAAGAGGAAGAGGAAGCCGAAGCGGAAGAGGAAGCCGAAGAGGATGCGGAAGCTGTTGAGGAAGCTGTTGAGGAAGAGGATGAGGAAGAGGAAGAGGAAGAGGAAGAGGAAGAGGAAGAGGAAGAGGAAGAGGAAGAGGAAGAGGAAGCGGAAGAGGAAGCCGAAGCGGAAGAGGAAGAGGAAGCGGAAGCGGAAGAGGAAGCGGAAGAGGAAGAGGAAGAGGAGGTATACGAAGAAACAATTAAAGGAGTTAAATATTATATTACCGGTAAAAAGGATGGAGATAAGATTTATACGATCGACGAAGATGAAGATGTGGGCGACGAGGTTGGTGAATTTAAAAACAAGAAGCCAGTATTTAAGAAAAAATAAATAAGAATAAATAATTATAATAATTTAACATATAATTATTTTTTAATTTTCCTGGATTTATTTATTTTTAAATTAAATTTAACCTTTTTAACAGAGACCTTATTTAAATTTTTATGTTTAGTTCGCTTGTTTCCACCAGTATTAATATTAATTTTTTTGTTTTCGTCAACAATAAGTAATTTTAATATTTTTATATACAACAAATAAATATTCTTAATATACTCATTTTTTCTGGCGTGTTCATCATCGATAATAGTTTGATTTTTCAGTAAAATATCACTGTTTTGTATTTTATTAGTATAAGTATTTATTTTTGTATTAAACTCAGTAATCAAATTAATATTTTGAGTCTCGGAAGCATTCCATTTGGTAATAAGGTCGAGTAGTGACTTAGAATTATCATTGTTTGTCTTTTCAAAAGAAGAAACATCCTTTTGTTGTATATAATCAAAAACGGTATCAATATCAAGTTGTATATTTGGCATATATTTATTGATACCTTCAATAAGAGGCAATAGTTCTTTGTCATTTTCTAATATAATTTTAGATTGAAAGTTTTGTTTGGCAGAATTGTCTTGTTTTTTTAAAATAGATTTGGTCGGATTTAATAACTCACCGAACGAATCATTAGGTGCTTCAGTTCGGTTAGAAGTAGATGTGGTTGAGGTAAAAATGGATGGTCCACCAGAAGCCGATTCTGAATCTTTTGAGTCAATTAAATACAGGGGGGCATTTGTTTTTACTTGCCAAAAAGACGAATTGAGATTATTTTTTTCTATGAAATCGATGGTTTTGTTAGCCAATAAGTCATTGGTAAAGGGGCAATATATATCACCAATATTATTTTGTGTGACTTCTCCTCCAATAAATTCACAACTAATATGTATTTCTTTTTTTTGCTGATTAAGTGTACCGGGAGTTATTGTAGAAATACCAATATTAAGTAAATTTTGTATGTCTTCATTAAAATGGTTTGTGTTGATAGAATGATAGATATTGTCTAATAATTCAAAGAATTTTTTAAAATTAGTGTCGTCTTCCTGATTTAAAAGGGTTTGCAATTCCGGATTTGACGAAATGCGGATAGGACGTTTATATTGTCTTAAAGTAACGCCAAAGAAATTGCGGAGTTCGTTTTTAAATTCGGAAGGATATGCGTCTGTATTTGAATTTTTCTGATTGAAAATGTCGGTAAATTTCTTTTCATCAGATGCTTTTTCTTGTATTTTCTTGGCTTTGTCTTTAATAGAATCGAGTATGTTTATAATTTTCGGAATTATATCTGTTTGAATTATAGGAGAAATACTGCTTGAACTTGACTCGCCATCACTTGTTGTTGTATTGGAAGAAGGTGTATACGAACTACTACCATTATTATCTGAAGTGTCTTCAGTGACAGGTTGTGAAGTAAGAAGATCAAATTCATCTGTTAATTGTTGTATAATATTATCCCAAGACCCGTCATTTATAGTATAGTTGGTAGTATGATCTATAATATTTTCAATATTAATGCTTGTAGAAATGGTATTAATATATTCAACTATCTGGACAGGCGGGGGGGAGCCGTTATACAAATCAACCAAACTGCCTGTAGTTTCATCTGTTGCATCATAAATAGTAGTAGCAAGTGTTCTAATTTCACTCATTAAATTAATGTTTTCCTGTTTAATTTTATTGCGGGCCAAGTTAATTCTGGGAATAATGCGAGCATATTGGATAAAAATGTCTTTATATACAGGATTATTTAATAAATCATTTAACCACGTAAGCTTTTTGAAAGTATATATTTGTCCATTAAGATTTAAATAAGAATACTTAGTAAGTTCATATAACCCAGCAGAGGAAAAAGGATCAAATAATTCAAAAATGCTTGTGAATGGGATAGATGAAGGATTATTTGTAATTAAATTGTAGGATTGATGAATATTATTAACAACCGGGAAAGTGGTAGGAAATAGTAATCGTATTGTAGTAAGGACATTTTTTTCTGAATTTTCTTTAATGCGCTGTTCAGTTGCTTCGACATTTTCATTGTCAATTTCGTTCATTTGATCATTAAATGCATCTCTAAGTTTGGTAGCAAACGTTTCTTTGTTGAAAAAGAATTCGACTCGTTCAGCATAATCTTTTAATTTAGAGGCTAAAGTAGAATAAGAATACCGAATATCATTAGTAAAATAAGGCAATGAGTTTAAAATACCTTGAGGTCTTCTTATATTTTCAGGATAATGTAATAAATTTCTTGTAAAATCAATTTTTGATAAACTTTTATTAGGAATATTTGTATTAATTCGTATTAATAGTTCATCAATTGTAATTTTTAGTTCTAATGCCATAATATAGTTTACTTATATTATGGAAATAAAATTATTGTAAATTATAGCCGGGAAAATCAAGTTTTACGCTTTTTTGTTTTTTTGCTCGTTCAATCGTCTTTTCTGCTTTTTTAACTTCCTCATCCGTAATATCTTTCTCGTCATCTTCATCTTCTGCTTTGTTTTTTTGATAATCTTTGAATTCTTCAGAAAAGATGTAAAAGTCACTTTCTTCATCGAATAAATATTCGAATAATAAAATAAAGGCAACTGTGATTCCAAGAGCAATATAAATATCTCGGGTGCCCATCCAACTAATTGCAAAAACAAGAACATAACGACTAAATGTAAATTGTAGATAAGATTGCATTGTTTTACTCATCTTGATGGTAACAAATCTGGAAGCAACATTTAATGTGATAATCATTAATCCAGCAAATACTTTACTTTTATTTAAACTTTGTACAGTGTTATGTAACGAACTAAATATAGGTTTAAAAAAGGTAACCGGAGTCTTTGTCATTTAATATAAGATTAGAAATAATTACCCAGGGTGTAATTATACAAAAGTCGTGTTTTTTGGCTCCAACTCTTTGGTTGTTTTTAATTTAGAATCCGTAATAGAAAATTTACAGTTATTGTTGCATATGTTACAAGTTTCGTTATGAAATTGAAGCGATGGGAAGATATGCCTTACCATATCGTCTGGAACATCCATTGACTTATATTTTAGTTTCATATTCTTGCAATTGTGTTGTTTGAAGTCTTCGTTGTACTTATTTGGTTTATTTAGGATAGTTGAGTGTGTATAAAGAGATTGAATATCTGTATTGGAAACCGGACAAGATTTATAATACTTTAGGATTTCTTGTTTTTCAAAAGAAGAAAAGGTGGACTTAGTATGTTCATCCCTATAATTAGCATCATCTAAATTTAACATTCCTTCAATAAATTGGTCTTGTAAAAATAGAATAATAATTAATGAAAAAAACAATCCAAAATATTTATCAATAGAAGTGTAGAATATCACACACGCGACTAATATAAATCTTCCTAAAATGGTATCGCTATGTTTCTTAATTAATTCATATTCAGCAAGAACAATATATAGGATAAAAAGAGTAAAGAATAAAGAAAAAATATTTGTTTTCATTGATTTATATTATAGAATTATTTTTTTTAAGAGTATTAATTAATTATAAACAAAATAATATCTAAAGATTTTTTAAGTTAAATAGAAATGTCATCATTATTAGCAACTGCATCAGAATGGACTACAAGTGAAAATAGAAAAAGAGTATCTTCTATACGAAAACCCAAACAAAATAATTTATTTGTTAGTGAAAATGTAGAGCATATAGAAAATCCTTCAAACGAAAAACACAAGGTTCCAACTATTGAAGAAATGGCGACGCTGGGAGAAGAAAGACAATCTCGTGTGAGCGAATTAATAAATCAAATGGACGAAACTGCTGATGATGATGGTATGGGAAATTTTCAACCAATGAGCCCCCCCGAGATAAATGTAAAAAAAGAGATGGAAAAGGTGAAAAAGTCGAAGGACTATGTGGCTCCTCAGTATAGTTATAAGGAGGGAACAAGTGCGCTTCATAATAATTCTTTGAACAAAACAGCAGAACAGTATAGTGCAGATAATCGTAAAAATACAGTGTATAGTAATTATAGTCAAAGTTATGAAGCGCCCAAAGTAGTAGAACCCTATTATGCAAAGATGGGCATTACTGGTTCAACGAATGATAAATTACTTGAAAAAATGAATTATTTGATTCATATGATGGAAGAACAACAGAATGAAAAAACCAATCATATTACAGAAGAATTTATATTATATAGTTTTTTCGGTGTATTCATTATTTTTGTGATTGACTCTTTTAATCGCACTCAAAAATATATTCGCTAATAAATAACAATATTGTATTGTTATTTGTTCACCATTACAAAGTTCTTTCTAAAAAATATAAGTATTGGTTTTGGTCATTGTTCATATTCGACATATTTACCTTGGCGTGAATAATAAATCCATTTGTTTGCGCACAAGTTAAAATTTGGTCGATCGATTCCATAGTTAAATGAGTTTCGTTTTGGCGTATATGTTTTGTAGAACTTTCTGTAAAGGTTTCTATAACCTCTACATTTTTATTCGTCTTATTTTTTGGTATTTTAACATTTGCCGTGTATTTAAAATCTTTGAATATGGTATTATTTTCTACAATTCGATGGGTGTTAGTTTCCGATACTTCTTCGTGTGTATCGTGAGGGATCATTTTTGTAAACTTTTCTTTATCGACGAGATGTAATACTAAATATCCATTTGGCTTTAACCAAAAATAGCAATTCCTAAAAAAAGTGGATTTATCACCAAACTGATAAATAGTAAAGTAATTGCACATTATGTGTGTGAAAGTAGATTTATCAAATGCCATACTATCCAATGCCGTTCCCTTTTCAATATGACTATTGGGATATAAATTATTAGAATATGAAATCATTAAATGAGAGTTTTCTAATCCATAAGCAGTATAACCCGCCTGATTTAGCTCGTGAACCGCATACCCAGTTCCAGAACCAATGTCCAGAAAAACACTATTATTGGACGGTTGCGTAATTTTCAACACTTGAAATAATTCATTAGAACATCTTTTTTTTACATTATGTAAACTATCGTATAACTCGATAAACGTATCGTCATAAATCTGGTCGTTTACTTTTAGTTCAAATGGTTCTTTTTGATTAAAACTTTCTATATCAGCGGGCATAAGTTTTCTATATAGATACAAGTAAATAAACAAAACTGCTAAAACAAAGCAAAGATTAAAAAAAATAGATTGTTTAAAAGATATATATTTAAGTGGATTATTTGTACCTAATAACATATAGCGTATATAATTAAAATGGAAATAATTATGAAAAAATATATTAATAATATAATGGTTCGAACAATATATTATGATAGAAAGCACGGTGGTTGCATAAGAATATTAAATAGAATAAATGAAACAAAGTCTATTATAAAGGGAGTCTATGGAATTGATGAATCGCCCAAAGGTTATTGGTTTGCGGAAGTCACTCATTTAGATAAAGATACAGTTATTGATGATAACATATACAATATGACTGTTGATTTTAAATTCAAAAAAAATGTGCAACATAAAGAGAAATTATATGCATATATGCAAAACTATAGAATCTATTGGGAAGACGGAAATGTATGGTTACAAATGTCTGCGTAATACACATTTGAAGATTAAGAATCGCGTAACTGGGTGCGAGTATGATTAAATAACAGTTCTTGCCCAATATTGGGATGAAAATTGTTTTGTTCTGTTTGGTAGGTAAATCTTCTGAATAAGTTGGGATGAGGCTGCGCTTCTTGCATATTGGAAACGGGGACTTGGGCTTTATATAGATCGCTTTCTGAAGAAGGAATATAGACACCTTGGTGAGCACCGTGTTGTAACGGAGCAGTTTGGTTTCTCAATATTGTTTCTAAATTAACATTGTCTCTATAGCCAGAACCTGGAGCATTTTGTGTTCCGGGATAAAAATTTGATTCTGATGTAAATGAAGGATAATTCAATGAAGGTTCGTGATTAGGTCTTCGTCCTTGAAGAGCTGGAAAATGACTGTATTTGGTAGATACTGGTCTGGGATCATAATTGGGTTGTAATGATACATCAGGATAATCTCTGGCTACCATTCTACTATTTATGTCATCGTGTGAATTATGAACTTTTGTATATAATACAGTCGGTGTGTTTATAATAGGATTTTTTTCGTGTATATTCATTTTATCTAAATTATATAGTATAACAACATAAAAGAAATTCTACTTTTACATATAAATGATCAATATCACCTTTTCAACTTGCTGGTATAATTTTAAAGCAAAATTTCCAAGTGAAACATATTTACAATGGATAGATAATATGTTAAGTAATGTAAACAATTATTATTTGGTTGTTTATACAGATGCACAAGGATATACTATGTTAAAACAATATGAAACAGATAAAATTAAAATGATTATTAAAGATCCCGAACAATTTTATAATTATAAATATAAAACTCACTGGATTAAAAATCATCAAAACAACCCATTATTAAATACCAAAGTAGACTGGAAAGTAAATATGTTATGGTCTGAAAAAGTCCATTTTGTAAATGAAACGGTTCAACGACAATATTTTAATACAGAATTTTATGGATGGTGTGATATCGGGTATTTTCGAAATAGACAAATAGATTTAACGAAAGAACAATTAAAACAATGGCCAACCCCAGATAAAATAAATCAACTAAATAAGGATAACGTGTATTATGCATTGGTAAATCAAGATGTGGCGTTTATTAATCAATTATACTTGTTTATTCAACATAAAAATAAGAATGGACTTCCGACACAACAAATTCCTGCTAATCAAATAAGTGTTGCAGGTGGGTTTTTTGTTTTACATAAAGATAAAATACAATGGTGGAAAGAGACGTTTGACAACAAACTGCACACTTATTTTATGAATAACTATTTGGTAAAAGATGATCAGATTATTGTTATAGACTGTATTTTTTCCGATATAAATAATTTTGCACTGCAGAAAGAAAGTCACCCCGTTTATGATAATTGGTTTCTATTTCAACGGGCATTATTATAATATTATGCAATTAACGATTTAAAAATACGGAAGTCTATTATGTATAGTAAATTCATGCCGATTAGTTTCGATCTTAAAAAGGAGAAAGAGGCACATAATTGTGTTAATTACTTTGAAACTGGTTTATGGGATGCTCGTGCATTAGTATCCAGCAAACAGGCACTTAGTGCAGGATTTGAAAAAGTATTTTGTATTGAACTGAGAGAGAAATGGATTACTATTGGAAATGATGTGTTTAAAGAAGAAATCGAAAATAATAAATATCATTTATACCATGACGATAGTGTACATATGACGAAGTACTTGGAAAACAATCCTGATTTTGATAAAAAGACGATGTTTTTCTTAGATGCTCACGTTGACAACCAAAATATTGAGAATTATACTAAGATTTGTCCAGTTATTGATGAATTATTGGCAATCAAATCGTTAACAAGAAAGGATCACGTTATTATGGTAGACGATTTACGATTATTAAAGCAGCCGTATCCTTGGGGGGAAACCGGATACGGGGCACTTAATTTTATGGAGGCAATTATGCAGATAATCAAAGAAATTAATCCAGAATACCAATTCAAAACATTACCTGGACATATTGAAGACGACGTGTTGTGTGCATATATACAGTTGAATAATTAAAAAATGGCACGGTTAAACGCCAGAAAATACAAAATTGAAAAGTAAAAATTTTCAATTAATCGTATAGTGTTAAAATAGTTGCTGTTGAATAATGCATGTTTAAACAATGGTTTAATGAATTATCCTTGATTATTTTTTCACATTCATTACTAAATCTATTGTAATTGTTCCTATTCTCCCAAGGTTTCGTGCCATCATCAAACAAATGTGCTTGACCCACCATCGTATAATCAATAGATTTACTATTTAATCCAATATATTCATAATCACGATTAACCATATAATAATTATTATTAATATCCCACCGAATTACATAAGGTATATATTTTCGTAAGAATGTTGTGTAATCATAATATTTTGAATTTATTTTATACAATGTTATAATATTATAATCGTTTATTCCTACATCTATAATAAAATGATCATAATCGTTAAGCTTTTTCATTTTTTTAAAGATATCATACGTTTCGTCTTCTTTTGCCACAGTAGAATATAAACAAGTATTAACAATAGCATTACAGTGAAATAATTGCCTACATTTTTCACTCATTTCACAATAAATTTTAATATTTGTTAGATGGATTTGGAAATCATCGTAATTTTCAATATTTATATTAAATTTAGTTTTATTGATTTTACTTATAAAATCGGTTGAATTTATATCATATGTTTTATCAACACATACTAATTTTTTATTAAGTAAGTGATTAAAATATTGTAATTGGTCAGCAACATTTTTATTTATTTCATATTGATTAATAATATAGTCGGCAAACCTTATTTCACATTCATTTTCATAATAATAATGTAGAGAATCCATTAATTCAGGATTTATATAATATACAACATATTCATTATCAATTATGCTAATTTTTATATATTTTTTATTTCCCCCAAAACTTTCGTCATTTTTATAATCAGGAAATATTTTACATATTTTTTCACATAATAACCTATATTTTATTTTATTTTCTTGCTCATCATCATTGTCATCATCATTGTCATCATCATTGTCATCATTATTGTCATCATTTACAATTTCTTCGTGAATATTTAATTCATCTTTTATAGTTAAATAAATCATATCAATCATGACTTTATATTCACCTTCAAAATATTCGGTACCAATATCTTTTCTTTGTTTGAAAGTTTTTTTAAATTTTTTAAGAACACGTTTTTCCACAATTGTACAATCATTGCAACACATATGAAGCAGCAGAACCGAACCTTTTGGGTATGTGTTAAACCTTGCATAGTTGTGTTGTTTAGTCATTCCAACTTTATAAACAGGCTCGTTTGAATTTTTAAACTCTCTTTCTCTTATCAAATAAATATAATTTGGCATCATTTCGCTCATTTATCTTGTTAATATTGTTACATAGATTTTATGTTATTATCAATTTTTTATTATTTTATATGATTAACAATTTCAAACGCATTTTTGGTAATGAAAAAGATGTAGTGTTTGTGTTGGAGATTACGAACAAAGAACAATTCAACTGGTTTAGACGAACCAGTTGAATCAAAGAAATTAATCCAGAATACCAATTCAAAACATTACCTGGACATATCGAAGACGCGTGTTGTGTGCATATATACAAGAATAGACATATAGTAATAAAATTAATATAAATGGAATATGTTATATTAATTAATGATTAGTATATTAATCCCAATTTATAATGGAATCCACTTTATTAATGAGGCGGTTACCTCGATTATTGAACAGACATATGAAGACTGGGAACTAATTATAGGTGTAAATGGACACGAAAAAGATTCTTTGGTATTTGCAATGGCAAATGATTATACAGAGTTAGATAGTCGTATTTCTGTATATGATTTACATACGATTACTGGGAAATCAAATGCGTTGAATGAAATGGTTCATCGTTGTAAGTATGATTATATTGCCATTTTGGATGTAGATGATATTTGGTATCCCGAAAAACTGGAAAGACAAGCGACATATATAAATAACTATGATATTATTGGAACACAATGTGTATATTTTGGAGAAGTAGAAAATATTCAACCAGAAATTCCCACAAATGATATTTCAACGTTTGATTTTACCAAAGTGAATCCAATCATAAATAGTAGTGTTGTTATTAGAAAAAATTTATGTAATTGGATTTCGGAATATGATGGAGTAGAAGATTATGATATGTGGTTGCGGTTAAGAAAACAGGGTAAGACTTTTTATAATATAGAAGAGGTTCTCGTAAAACACCGAATTCACGGACAATCCGCATTTAATAGCCAAAACCAAGAGGCTAAACTGGTGCAAATTCTAAATAATTATAATTTTGAAGAGTAATGTAAAAATTGATTTTAATCATTATATTATAATCAATACACAATATGAGCAAATTTATTAATTTTGATAAATACCGACACCAACCTACCGATGATAATACGAATGATGTAAATGATATAAGTATCTTGTCAGATGAACAAACACTTGCATATAATAAATTTAAACAAGGGGAAAATATATTTTTAACTGGACCAGGAGGAACTGGAAAAACTAAATTGGTTCAATATTTTTCAAATTATGCAAAAAGCATAAATAAAAAATGTCAAATTTGCGCAATGACCGGATGTGCTGCTATTTTACTAAATTGCAATGCACGAACATTGCATTCGTGGAGTGGTATAAAACTTGCAAAAGGAACACCTCAATCAGTTATAGATAGGGTTGTATCGAATAAATCGGCAATGCGTGGTTGGAAACGAGCAAAGGTATTGATTTTAGATGAGGTAAGTATGTTATCCAAAAAAGTGTTTGAAATTATTGAACGACTGGCGCGCATTATTCGAAATATTGAACTTCCGTTTGGAGGAATGCAAATAGTATTTTGTGGCGATTTTTGTCAACTTCCTCCTGTTGGAACTCACGGAGAAGAAGATACTTACAAGTTTTGTTTCCAATCACCTACTTGGAAAACTGTATTTCCAATGCAAAATCATATTGCATTAAAGAAGATTTTCAGACAAAACGACCCGCTATATATTAGTATTTTGCAAAATATTAGAAAAGGTATACTTACCGCACAAGATTGTAGTGTTTTGAAAGAACAGGTTAACAAAGTATATGATTCAGAGAAACATAACCAGTGCGTGCCTACCAAATTGTTTCCTTTACGAGTGAAAGCAGATCATGTAAATAGAATGATGTACGCGAGATTAACGGGAGAAGACAATGTATTTGAATTAAAAAGAAAACAGGACAATGTGCTTCTTGATAATGGAAAACCTATACCACTTAACGTTCTGGAAAAATGTAAAAAATTAAGAGGCGCGGACATTGAATATGAAATGACACAATTAGCCAATAATTGTCCGTGTGTGCAAGTATTGCATTTAAAAGTCGGCGCAGCAGTAATGTGTAATGTAAATATTGATATCGAAAAAGGTATATGTAATGGGTCTCAAGGTGTTGTGGAAAATATTATAAAAACAACGGAAATTCCAACGGTTATTGTCAAATTTGCCAATGGTATGACGAAAGACTTCACTCTGTACTATTGGCAATCGGAAGAATATCCGACAATTTCTATTGGGCAATATCCGTTATGTTTGTGCTGGGCGTTAACCATTCATAAAATACAGGGTGCCAGTTTAGACTTGGCTGAAATTGATGTGGGGGCTTCTGTATTTGAATATGGACAAACTTATGTGGCACTGTCGAGAGTAAGAAGTTTGGAAGGTTTGTACTTATCTGCATTTGAACCGGAAAAAATTCAGACAAATCCTATTGTTATCGAATTCTATAAGGAAATTGAAGATATTACATTGGAGAGAACCCCTGAAAAAGAAAAAGAAAAAGAAAAAGAAGAACTAAATGATATTACACCCTTGAAGATTTAAAACGCCGTTTTTGAAACAATTATAATAAAAATTATATAAATATTTTTTATTATATATAGTATCGTAATGGATAAAGATGAAAAAATAAAGAAATTAGAAGAAGAATTACAATTCACTCAACAAGAACTTCAATCAACCAAAGAGCATCTCAAAAAATACACAGCACCATCAAGTAGAAAAGAATATTATGAAAAGAATAAAGATGTTATAAACGAGCGGAATAGAAAATACAAAGACGCCACAAACTACAAACCTACACCAGAACAAAAAAAGGAATATAATAAACAGGCATATTTACGAAGAAAAGAAAAACTCCAAACGGAATTGGAAGAAAAACAGAATGACGAGAATGTTTAGGAATAAGTATATATTTATAAAATCTACTTAAAAAATAAAATATTTAGTAAATGTATAGAATGGTGAAAAAGAAAAGGAAAGAAACCTTCCAAGCGTTCCGCTCCACAGATAAGTCTGCTTACACTACCATCAAAACCACACTCAAATCTGTATTACATAACCATAAAGAAGTCCAACCAATCATTACCAATTTGGTTTTTGAAATGAATGATTTGATGATACACTCTTACCAGTTTATCAGGTTATATGTATTGAAATGCTACAACGACAAGCAACCCTTACCTGAAATAAATGAGAAGTTCATTCTGTATTGTATCAAGACATTGGGAATAAGAAGTAATCAAGGAGCAAAAAGTAAAGATACTGACCTTTTAGAAACATTACAAGAGTTTTACAATAATGAATATCAACCTTTACTCAACCACGAAAAGACCCAGTTAAAGAATACGACTTTTCTATTACCTTATTTAGCAACACAACTTCATACTTCTTTATCCAATAATACACAAGAACACTTTATCCAACATTTCCTTCGGTTTATCAATAAAACAACAACTAACATAACAGAAGATAAAGCAATTCTATTCAAGTTCAAGAAGCAATTATTAGAATGTAATGAGGAAACTG
>Ga0233443_1000593_pt1 | contig 38601 bp, 17 predicted proteins | sample SI_123_September_2_FD_182784 | JGI IMG/M metagenome (GOLD analysis project Ga0233443, IMG submission 182784) | Seawater microbial communities from Saanich Inlet, British Columbia, Canada - SI_123_September2016_200_MG | ecosystem: Environmental > Aquatic > Marine > Inlet | place: Canada: British...
CCGGCTATCTCGTCATATATATATGAGGCCAGAGCTGATCCATCGTGTGGAGCAACCGGTGTTCCACAGGCATCACCACCACCTTGCCATCCTTCTATCCATGTATCAGCACCCAATACATTGCTAAATGTACCGTTGGCTGCAAAAACATAGGAATCGTCAAAAAAGCATGCTCTTTCAGTCACTCCGGCAGCATCGATTGCCCACCAGGAAACATCACCCAAATTTGGACCTACACCAAGCGAACCTGCTTCAGGTGCCATCTTCCAGGTACCAACAATTCCAGGGCCTGCAGAAGCGCCCGTCAGTTTCACATCATCGAAATAGTAAGTTGCATCATCTCCTGCATTCCCGAAATCAAAGAAAATCACAAGCTTTTGATAGTCTTCAGACATATCAATAGCTGAGAAATCATATTCCAGTTCTTCCCATTCATTTGAGCTTGTTGTTGTCGCATCTACCTCGAAGGCAATATTTCCATCGTTCAGGTTTTCAACCTTTAGTTTTACAATTGCTCCGGATTTTGGAGACCATACTTTTACTTTGAAAAGTTTATTGCTTGTAAAATCAATTGGAGTTCCCAGTGTCAACAGCGATCCTGCCCAGGTTTCTGCACCTGCCACTTTGATAGATTGAGCAATTCTGGAACTTGTATTAATACCACCCGCATAAGGGTTATCAATTACACTAGTAATCGCATTCCCAAAGTTTTCAAAAGCATAATTTACGTTGAACGCTTCGAAACTAATCGGCAAGAATACCGGATCGGAAGCTGCTGCGATGGTAATACTCTGGCTAAATTCCAGTGTGGCTGCTCCTCCGCTTTTTGCCACAACTCGGATGATGAAATCACCTGCTTCGGTATATTCATGGGAAGCAATTGAATCAGGTAGTACTGTAACAGCTACTTCATTAACTACATCACCAAAATAAATATCCATTACAGATGCATAATCTGCAGTAGCGGAAACTAAAACTTTTCGTGGATTAACTGCATCAAAATTAATAGTCACAATCAGGTTCTCAGGTTCAACAAATGTCACAGTCAATTCCTGTTCTATTTTTGAAGTGAGGCCGGTTGGGCCAACAGCGGTAATCCCGACCATATAAACTCCTTCACCATATATATGAGTAATTGGTTCGTTGATGACAAATTCTGTGGGTAATTCAGGAGTAGCATCACCAAAAGTAATTTTGAATTTACTTGCACCCTCTGCGTTTGGAATAATGGTAACCAAACCCGTATTATCCTGAGTAATATCAAAGCTAGCAGTAACATTAGCCGGAGCAGAAACTCCATTTATTACATCCAGGTTATCTATTTCCTTTTCGCAGGAAACTGCAAAAAAGAAGAGAAGCATCAGTACTGATATATTTTTCAATATTTTCATATCTCTAATTTTTAGCTTAATAATTATTGTTTTGTATCCAGTTACCCGCAGAGAATTGAATTTCTTCAATTGGTACCGGGAACACTTCGTGTCTGCCGGTAACAAAACCTTCAATCGCCTCTGCTGCTTTTCCTGTTCTTACCAGGTCGAAGAAACGATGTCCTTCTCCCATTAATTCAACTCTACGTTCGTGATAGATGGCATCGGTAAGAGCTGCACCGCCCAGTGTAACATTATGAAATGCATCACCAAAAGCACGTTCCCTGACCTGATTGAGATAAAACTGAGCTTTTCCATCATCAATTCCACCACGATTGTAAGCTTCAGCAGCCATTAACAATACATCGGAATAGCGAATTGCTCTGTAGTTATTTGGGTTGGTAAGGTTTAGATCGGGCAGTGCATCTGCACTTCTCTTACGAGGAAGATACTTTCGGTTAAAGTAGCCTGTATGCTCGTTACCAGTGGTATACGCAGCATTGGTACTATCTGCCCATGCCTCTATATCCAAAATTGTAACAGGTTTACGAAGATCACCCTGTTCAAAAGCATCAACCGCTTCCTGAACCGGAACGTTAAAACTGAAACCAGGTGTAAATAAAGGACCATCGTAGCCACGCACTCCACTAAAACCAACGGCTATATTTCCTTCAACACATTGCATACAACCAAAACTGCCACCTTCTGCATCAGTATATTGAATTTCGAACACAGACTCCGGGCCATTTTCTCCTTCGTGTTCAAAAATTGAATTATAGCTTGTTGCCAGAGAATAATAACCACTTGTAATTAATTGCTCGAAAACGGTAGCCGATTCTGCAAATTTTTCCTGATACAAGTAGGCTTTCCCAAGCAATGCCTGAGCGGCTCCTTTGCTTACACGTCCTGTTTCCAGAGGGATATCGGGTAGTACCTCCACAGCAGCGATCAGATCTGTTTCGATCTGTGCATATATGTCAGAAACAGGCGAACGAGGTATCGTAAGTTCATCTCCCAACTTGAAACGTTCATCTACTTTTAATGGCACTGGTCCAAACCATTTTACCAGTTCGAAATAGTAATATGCTCTTAGAAAACGAACCTCACCAATCATAATCTCTTTTCCTTCGAAGTTGGATTTATCCTTGAACTCCATGAAATAATTGGTACGCTGCAATCCTGCAAACATCCAATTCCAGATATCATTCAAATTGCTGTTTGTATGTGTATGAATCATATCGTCGATTTGTTGCCATCCGATCACATCGGTTGGGCTTTCACCGCCACATAGTGTATTATCAGAGGCTATCTCACCCAATATTACATTTTGATAGCTTGATTGAAGCATATCGTAAGAAGCAATTAAGGCCATTCTGTAATCATCTTCCGAATTGAAATAATTCTCCGAGTCGATTGAATATTCAGGCATAATGGTTACAAAATCGTCGGTGCAGGAAAAAACGACGAGCGAAAAGATCAGTAATCCTGCTACTAATGTTTTATTTATTAATTGTGCTTTCATTTTTCAGTAGGATTAGAAGTTTAGGTTTAGGCCAAATGTGTATGTTCTTGCTGCCGGATAGAATCCAAAATCAATTCCTCCACCCAGAGGTTGACCGTTTGATGCTGTTGGATCGTAACCCATGTATCTGGTAAGTGTAACCAGGTTATTCACAGCTACAAAAAATCTTAACTCATCCAGCCCAGTTCTTTGAATTAAGTTTTGCGGAACTTTATAACCAAGAGAAATTCTTTGCAGGCGAATGAACGAACCATCTTCAACATAATAATCTGAGAAAATAGTGTTTGCAGTTGCACCATTAACAACTCTTGGAACCTCATTACTGCTACCTTCACCTGTCCAGCGATCCATGACATAACTTAATTTATTCACATCGGACTGGGTACGTTCATAATTTCTGACAATATCGTTACCCAGGCTTGCATAAGCATAAGCAAGAAAATCGAAACTTTTGTAGCTGAATGAAAAGTTCATACCCATTGTAAAATCAGGTATCGGATCGCCAATATCTGTTCTGTCATCAGTGGTAATCACACCATCACCATTAATATCCTTGAATCGTATGTCTCCGGGAACTGCTTCGGCACCAAGTGCTACCTGCGATGGATGGGCATCTACTTCATCCTGATTTTGGAAAACTCCATCGGTTTCATATCCCAGGAAATAACCAATTGCATGTCCTTTTTCCATATAGGCAATAGCTCCCTGTCCAACACTAAAGCTTCCGCCAAAAAGGAAACCGGTTTCATTGTTCACTTCAGTTACCTCGTTATTTAGTGCAGTCACATTATAATTAATGCGATATCTGAAATCTTCACCAACTAATCCACGATATGCAATTGAGAATTCAACTCCGCTATTGCGAACACCGCCGGCATTCATTGTTGGGCTGCTTCCTCCCGGAGCATAGGTTCCAAAAATACCTGATACAGGTACACTAGGAATTAACAGGTCGTTGGTATTTCTGATAAAATAATCAGCAGCTATATCAATCTTATCGTTAAGAATCTTCAGGTCGAATCCAAGATCGAATTGCTCAGACTGTTCCCATTTTATACCTGAATTTGCCATTGCTCCAATTGCTCTTCCACTAGTGAGTGCATTATTAAATACATACATAGCTTCACCATTAAGCTGGGATATATATCTGTAATCCCCAATTTTGTCGGAACCAAGAATACCGTAGCTCATCCTGAATTTAAGCAAACTCACTTTTTCAATATTTGACATAAAACCTTCGTCTGACAAAATCCAGCCAAAGGTTGCTGAAGGAAAATATCCTACACTGTTGTCCGGGCCAAATTTGGTTGAAGCATCTCTTCTGAGCATTGCGGATAAAAGATATTTACCCCGAAAATCGTATTGCAATCTGGAGAAATAAGATAAGCGACGCTGATCCCAAACCCAGGAACCAGAAGTTTTGGATTCCACAAGGCCGTCAGCCATGGAGATATCAGCAAAATCCCATGAATTATTAGGCACATCGTATCCTGATCCGTCAAGATGATCTCCCCAGTTTTTGTAGGCTGTTGTACCGAAGGTTCCGGTAAAATGATGAACCTCTGCGAAAGTGTTATCGTAGGTTACGAAAGCATCAAAGGTATAATCATTACTATTATCCCTGCTTTGATAAACGCTGCTTCTCCCTACATTAAAGACCTTGGCAGGCCCATAGTCAACTACTTTGGTAAAGGACTTATAGTCGGAGTTAAATGTATTAAAACCTATTCGGGCAGTTGCGGTTAAATGGTCAGTTAGTGATCCTTCCAAACCAAAGTTTCCGGTAAAAGTGTTTCCTGCCCATTCGTTGAATGTATTCGCAATTTGCTGGAGAGGATTAATAACTTCAATTCCCACGTTGCCCGGAGCCGGATCATAACTACCATCAATATCATAAACAGGTTCTGTTGAGGGCATGTTTAATGCATTAAAAAGAACCGATCCGAGTCCAAAATCGTTAAATGATTTTCGATCTGCGTGTATATAAGTAATGGATGAATTCATTTTAAGCCAATTGGTGATGTCAGCACCAAATGCCAGACGAGCAGTGCTTCTACTATATCCGGCCTTTTCACCGCCTACAATTCCATCCTGCCTTAAGTCGGAACCACTAATTGAATAATTTGTGTTTTCTGAACCTCCTCTGACACTAAAGTTATTATCTATAATAGGTGCGGATTGAAATAGCTCATTCTGCCAATCGGTACCAACACCCAATGCGGATATATCAGTAAATGGCAGTGGCTTAGCAGCGGCAGCATAACTCTCGCTCATTATAACAGCATATTCTGTTGCATTCAATACCGGTATCCTTCTGGTTGTTTGCTGAATGCCATAAGAACTGTTGAAATCAACTTTCAGTGGTTGATTTCTGCGACCTTGTTTGGTAGTAACCAGGATCACACCGTTTGCACCAATTGTTCCATAAATTGCAGCCTGAGCATCCTTCAGAACAGTAATTGATTTTATATCGTTTGGATTAATATTATTCAGATGCCCTTCGTAACCATCAATAATTACAACAGGAGAAGGATCTCCATTGGTTGAAATTCCCCTGATTCGAATATGCAGGTCTGCTCCTGGCGCTCCAGATGCAGCTGTTACGTTAACACCTGAAACAGTACCTTGAAGTGCTTCCTCTGCCTTCACAGGCTTGAGCTTTTCAATAGTCTGGGATCCTACAACCGATACTGCTCCGGTAACATCCTTTTTCCTAACAGTACCGTATCCAATTACAACAACCTCTTCAAGTCCCTCTGTATCATTTTCAAGGACCACATCAACAACCGTCCGGCCATTAAGTAGAATCTCCTGTGTTTTCATACCAATAAATGAAAATACAAGCACAGCGTTTGAGGGCACACTTAAATGGTATACTCCATCAAGGTTTGTTACCGTTCCGATGGTGGTTCCTTTCACTGAAACCGAAACACCGGGAAGCGGTATTCTATCTTCGGCAGCAGTAACCTTACCTGTTATTGTCGATTCCTGTGCAAGTAACGATACGCTAACACAAAGAATGACAAATAATGATAGTAGAATTTTTCTCATACAAACTCTTTTTTCCAAATTCAATTAATATAATGAAATTTACTTCAGCAAACTTCGATAGAATGATGCAGCGCAACAAGAAAATATACTCCTCAATAATACTACAAGCGCATATTACGACTACATCACAAACACATCATATAATATGTATTCACTTGTATTTATGATGATTAGATACCTGGCATAAAACTACAGTATTGCAATAATTAATCTTTTACAAGAAGATAATGCAATCGTTTTCGATGTATTCTTCGGATAATTGCCGGAGCAAGATGGATAGATTCGTAGCTCTTAATTTTGAGTTTCTTTTTGTAAAAACTACCAGAATCCACAGCAAATCTCCGGATCCGTGTTTCGGGATGCGTTATCTAAAACAGGAGGGCTAAGATTTTATTGAAATGACATCAAATACTCGGTAAGGTTTCTCTCGTGTTCCAGGTTCAACTTTTTTCTCAGCCTGTAGCGGCTAATTTCCACACCCCTGACCGAAATATTTAACATTGGTGCTATTTCCTTAGTGGCCAGGTTCATGCGCAAATAACTACAAAGCCGAAGATCCTTGGGAGTTAAATCTACATGGATCTTTTTGATCTCATTGATGAAGTTCTCATGAACCCGGTCAAAACTATCTCTGAATATTTCATGGCTTCTGTCGTTTTCAATATCCTTGTCCACTTTTCTGAGTAGCCCTTTGATCTTACGCTGAACAAATACATTTTTTGATTCTTCGGCCATCAACTTCAGATCGGCTTTAATCTCACTCAAAATCTGATTCTTATGAATAATCCCCTGTGTAGTATTAGCCAGCTCCTTACTCTTATGAATAACTTCGTTTGCCAATTTCTCATTCCGAACCTGAATCAGCTCCCTTTCAGCCTCCTCCTTTTCAGCCTGGCTTTCCCTTTCCTTCATTTCAATTTCTTCGCGTTGTTTTTCAATTATTACTCTTTTAAGGTACTCCAGCCGTCTGTTTATAAAATAGACAACACTTCCAACAACAAACAGGATCATGACCACATAACTTCCATATGCATACCATGTGCGATACCAGGGCGGATTTATTGTAAACTCTATTCTGAGGGTTTTGCCGGGCTCAAAATAATGATTTCTGGATTCGATGAGCAATTGATAATTTCCTTCCTTCAGATGTGGAAACTCAATCGTATTCTCTTTGGCCCACGATGACCATTCCGATTTCATTCCATCCAGCTTAAATCGGAATTGATTGGACAAAGCATTGCTAAAGTAATTGGCAGATACACCAATCCTTATGAGGTTATTTGAATAAGGGATCTCAATTTCAGACAACTTGTCCTTCTGCATTAATCTGTTACATCCTATTTCGATTTTCTCCCTGCCTCCAATTGCCTCAAAAATGGAAATTTCGGTTCCAAAGATTACTTCGTGATTTCTTCTTTTTTTTGTTTTTATATATACAAAACCGATACGAGTACCAACTATCATATTTCCCAATTCATCCCAGCTGATATTTTCAAAAGGTGAAATAAGTTCGTCACTAATAAACGACAATGCCTGGAAATCATTTAAAAATAAAGTATCATTTAGAATTGTCAACTTACCCGCTCTTCCCTTACTGAAATTCCAAATGCTCTTATCCGGCCCGATAATTACTTTTGAAAGTGACTGCGAAAAATCAAAATACTTTGATAACTGTTCATTTTTCTCAATTGTCTGATCTTCATAATTAAATTGATAGATTCCATCTACTGTTGTTATATGAACATTTCCATCCTGAAGGAAAATATCATTGTTCAGGTTTGAAGGTAGTCCATCATTCACATCAACGAAATCGATTTCGTCATAAGCATCAAGTGCTGAATTCAGTTTCAAGCGGTAGATCCCCTTATAACCATGGCTCATCCAGATATATCCATGGCTATCCTGATAACTGATTCTACATGATTCGTCGAATCCTTCAAGCTTTCGAATAAAAGAAATCTTATTGTTTTCAATCCTGAAAAGAGTAAAACCTGTGTATGTTCCAGACAGAACGTATCCGGGATGATCAGCTAATTCAAAGAACTGCCAGTGTCCATTAAGGAAAGAGATTTGCTCTGCTTTGCCATTCCTGATCAGAAATGCACCTTCATGATGACCAAGTAGAATCAGGTTTTGAATTTCTGCGATACTCCAGACCTGTCCAACTGTATTCTCTACAAGTTTCGGTTTGCTTTCGTCTAAAAAGTGATCATTAGATTTATTGAAATAATACAATCCTCTGTTAGTCCCATAGTAAATATTATTGTTGCTTACCAAAGATGCGTATCCTGAGCCTATTCCCGAAGCAAGAATACTATAGGATGATGAAACCTCGCCGTAGTTAATACCAAGATTTGACATGATCCACAAGTTCTTGTCCCGGTCGGCAAATAGGCCAACAATGTCATTATCCCACAGATCTTCATCACGCGTAAGACGATCTATTACATTTCCGTTCTCATCACAAATTATAATTCCCTTCTGAACTGTGCCAAAAGCAAAACGTCTCTCATCCAGCCTAACACCACAATTCAATTTAAACTCTGCGAATATTCTTGTAAACCTGGGATTCCACTCCCGTATCACACCATCCGAGTAAACAAAAATACCGTGCTCACGTGTACCAATTAATAACTGATTGCTTTCATAATGCTGCAGGCTCCTGATTTCCTTGTCAGAAAAGAAGTCACCATTATCTATCAATTTCAAATGGCCATCATCAAGGTTCATCAATCCAACACCACGTTCACCTACATAGAATTGTTTGTCCATCCCAAAAGCAAATACGAATTCATTATTTGGCAGGTAGGTAATGATTTTATTATCGAAATACTCGAATACACCATAATAGGATTGAAAAAATACATGATCATCAATGATGACAATCTTCCAGATATCAGCAAAATTAATACTTGTATTTTCCAATAAGGGAAGCAGGCTAACATATTTGTAGTATCCCTCATCATCTGAATCGATGTATCCAAATTCCTGATACGCACCAACATAAACCCGGTCCTGTTTGTCAACGGCTAATGATCTGACGTAGGAGCGATTATCTACCTCAACGAGCTCCCAGGTATTCCCGTTAAAGACCAAAACACCCATTCCATTACCAAAGAACATTTTTCCGTTGGAGTTTTGTGCTGCTGTGAAGTTCTCGGGGCCTGCACCAAAATCACGCTGATCGAACTTAGCAACAAAAGGACTACCAACGTTTGTGCTTTGACCTGAACTGGCAGAAAAGATGAGTGAAAGGAGGATTATGATAATCGTGTTCTTCATGTTTAGCACTTTGTTCAAAGATAGGCATTTCATATCAATATAGATTTTTTGAGATATTCAGAAATGTGCAAAACAAGAAATATCTTTAATTCATTTCTGGAAAACAAATTATAAATAGAATACACGCGTAAAGAATCTTTTGGCCTGATTAGCAAGTTAATATCCAACTGTCTCTATTACTGCATACATAGAAATCAACTAGTAATTCTCTGCATAACTCTATCATTTTGAAGGAAAGGTGATGTACTCAAGATGTAGTCCACATAGTGCCATGATGTAGATATTGAAAGCAGGAATTTTTGGTTTTCAAATATATTGTTCAGATTTTTGTCTTTCTGTTTACCTAATAAAATAATATGCAAAAATCAGTTGGATTTCTACGTCGAAGCAGTCAGGTAATTGTCGTGATCATTATCCTTCTTTCCTGGCAGGATTCTATTGCTCAATTCATCAATGTAGGATCAGGATCCTACACCACACAATTCCCGGGAGTTGATGCTGCCGGCCGAAATGCTTATCCTTCAGGAACACCCTTTACAACAGGAGTTGCTGCATCTAAACCGGTTCCAACTAATGATTGGTGGTCGAATAAAGTAAAAGAAAGTCATTCTGATAATTTATTTAATTATCCATTTACCCTAAAGACAGTGAACAGCGGATTGGTGGTAACTTATATACCCTGGGGTGTTATTGATAATATACTACCGGTAACTGTAGGTGTAAGCGGCCTTAATGCCAGTGCCGCCACAGTCTCCGATTTCTCAGACTGGACAGTAAGCATGGACTGGAGTAATGCGGGTCATCAGTTCCAGGCAAGCACAGGCATTGGAATGCCCTTTTTGTACTTTACCAAAGACTCTGCAGATGTTGCACAGATTACCATTACAGAAGGTGTCGTTTCCGTTTCTAATGAGATGATTATCATTAAAGATGCCCGAAATGGAGCTGACTTTGTTGTATATGCACCCCTTGGGAGCAGCTGGTCACAAAATGGAAGTATCTACACATCGACCTTAAATGGTAAAAACTACTGGTCGCTGGCTTTTATTCCGCTGGATGCTGTTAGCTTAACAGCAGTGGCCAATGAATATAAAAAGTATGCTTATGTGTTCCCGGCCAATACAACTACACGTTGGGAATATAACAACAACACCTCTGTTGTCAGAACCGACTTTGAAGTGGAAACAGTGATTATGGAAGGAACAGACACAACCATGCTACTGGGATTACTGCCGCATCAATGGTCTAATCTTGCACCTGCCTCCCCTGTTCCTAATCAGTACTCATATTCAACAATAAGAGGTGAGCTTAAAACGCTTGATGGTAATCGCTTTAGTATCGAGAATACCTTCCATGGAATTCTGCCAACCCTGCCATACCTGGACTATTACAGTACCGGATTTAATCCTCAGAAGATGATGGAAAAAGTTCAGTTATTGGAGAATGATGGTTTAGACTCATGGACAGACTCTTACAACGAAGGCCAGATGATGAACCGACTTATTCAAACCGGGCGGATCGCTGATTTAACAGGCGATACCATCGCAAGAGGGAAGATCCTCACTACGATAATGAACCGGCTTGAGGATTGGTTAAAAGCGGAAGCAGGCGAAGTAGCTTTTCTATTTTACTACAATCAAACATGGTCGGCCTTATTGGGATATCCGGCAGGCCACGGTCAGGATGACAATATAAATGATCACCATTTTCACTGGGGTTACTTCATTCATGCAGCATCGTTTGTAGAACAATTTCAACCGGGATGGGCAAATCAGTGGGGCGAAATGGTCAACTACCTGATCCGGGATGCAGCAAATGCAAAACGTGATGATAATATGTTTCCCTTTTTGAGAAATTTCAGTCCTTATGCCGGACATTGCTGGGCAAATGGTTTTGCCACATTTCCGCAGGGGAACGACCAGGAGTCCACATCTGAGAGCATGCAGTTCAATTCCTCACTGATTCATTGGGGTTCAATAAGTGGTAATGATTCTATTCGTGACCTGGGTATTTATTTATATACGACAGAGCAATCAGCCATTGAAGAATACTGGTTCGACATGTACGACAGAGTATTTGCTCCAACTCAACAGTACAGCCTGGTCTCCCGTGTTTGGGGGAATAGCTACGACAATGGTACTTTCTGGACAGCTGATATTGCAGCTTCTTATGGCATAGAGATGTATCCCATTCATGGAGGATCACTTTACTTAGGCCACGATACAAGCTATGTAGAACAGGTTTGGAATGAAATTGAAATTAATACAGGTATATTAAACAATGAAGTCAATCCAAACCTATGGCACGATGTCATGTGGGAATATCTGGCTTTTCTTGATCCGGGCACGGCCATCAACATGTATGATTCCTATCCGGAGCGATCTCTCAAGTTTGGAATTTCAGATGCACAAACCTATCACTGGTTGCATTCAATGAATGTATTGGGCCGGGTTAATGCTTCTTTAACAGCCAACAATCCATTGGCCGCTGCATTCCGGAATAATGGGGAAATTATTTATGTGGCACACAATTATAGCAGCAACGCAATTAATGTCTCCTACTCCGATGGATATGTACTTACCGTACCAGCTGAAAGTATGGCAACAAGTAAGGATATAAGCATCAACGGAATCCTCTCAGCAAGTTTTCCGGAAGCTTATCCTGGCGGAAGTGTTGAACTAAGCCTGTCAATTAGCGGTGGTACACCAAGTCAGGTTGAACTTGTAGACGGAGATAATGTAATTGGTCAGATTTCTCAAGCTCCATTTACATTCCAGGCTACGAATTTGGGAGTTGGCAAGCATAGTTTCTATGCACGCATTTACGACGGAAGTAATTTGGCCATCAGCAATCTGGTTACCGTGATCGTTGGGGAACAGCTTCCCTATTTGGGTTTACCATCCAACATACCCGGCACGATTGAGGCGGGTCATTTCGACATCTACGAGGGTGGAGTTGGACAGGGAATATCATATATTGATGTTTCACAAAACAATGAAGGTGATTTCAGAACCTCAGAATATATAGATGCATCCATGGATTTTAACGAAGGGGCTGTAGTTGGATGGATTGCATCAGGAGAATGGATGGAATACACAATTGATGTTCAACAAGCCGGCTACTATACTCTGGTGTTCAGATATGCATGCGGGAATCAAAGTGGCGGTGGTCCTTTCCAGCTTGAGCTGGACAATGAAGTTGTCAAATCAGGTATTTCCGTTTCATACACGGGCAACTGGGATAGCTGGACCAGCAAAACAGTGACTGATATTCCGATGAAAGGTGGGAAGCAGATCTTAAAAGTATTTTTTGAGCATGGTGAACTTAACCTAGGAGAAATGACCTTTACTTATTCTTCTCCCCTAAGCTATGACCAACCTGTCGCCAATGCCGGTGACAATATTCTGGTTATGCTACCAGGCAATACCACGGCTCTTGACGGAAGCAATAGTTCGAATCCCGGCAGTAGCACCTTAAACTATTCATGGGAACAGATATATGGCCCTTCGACTTTAACGTTTTCCAGCACTCAGGCGTCTCAGCCTACAATATCCACGCTGGTTGAAGGTGTATATCTGATAAAACTTGTGGTTGACAACGGTATTTACCAGGATGAGGATGAAGTCTATATTATATCCAGTTATAGCAACAATGTTCCTCCAAAAGTTTCCATATACTCGCCAGCAGACAATGCTGAGTTCATCGAAGATGATATGATCGTTATTTCGGCAATTGCTTCAGATCTGATCGGATATGTTGTAGATGTGGAGTTTTTTGTCAATGGCCTGAGTCTTGGAACAGCTTCTCAATTCCCATTTGTAGTTAACTGGAATCCACCAATTGGCCAGTACAGTATCGTAGCAAAAGCTACAGACAATGATGGTAGTTTCACAGAATCGCAGGCAGTTGAAGTGACCGTCTCAGAAGCACCGTCATGTTATGGCACATCATACGATGGGGAATTTGATTATGAATTTTCACCAGATGATAATAATCCAACAATTACTTTTATTCCTTCATTACCCGGAATGGGAAATCCAACCTGTATTCTCTATTATGGTACAAATACAGGCCTTCTGCCTGGCTATCCGGTAACTCCAAATGTTCCATATCAAATAAGCGCAAGCGAAGGAACTTTAATCTATTTTTACTATACCTATTCCTACCCGGGCCAGGGAGAACATAATAATTCTGCACACATGGATTCTTATGAAGTTGGAAGCTGTAAATTGAACTCCATGCCTCAATCGGACAATGAATTCACTGTGAAATTTTACCCAAATCCGGTTAGCGATAATCTGAATATAGAATTCCCAAGCGGAAATAACATTGTCACAGTATATAATTGCTCAGGTAAGATGATAAGCAACTTTACGGTTTCAAATGAATATTTCAATTTCAACATGAGATCATTCAGTCGGGGTGTTTATATATTTAGAGTGGTAAACAACAATGATATAGCTACGTTTAGAGTGATCAAATAAAAAGGAAAGTCATTGAATATAGCAGATAATATCCGCTTTTAACTTTAATATTAAGCCTATGATCCGACAATTTGCAAGACTGGTTTTAACAGGTTTACTAGCTTTTAATATTACTGCAGTGGTAGCTGCTGAGGTAACAATTTCCGGGCAAAAGATACTGGTTAACAAGGTGCCATATACCATTAAAGGAATTTGCTACAAACCAGTTCCAAAGGGAAGTAATCTAACCAGCTTTGCAAATCTTTCTAAGGACATCGCATTAATGCTTGAGGCAGGGATTAATACCATTCGGGTTTATTCCCCGATTGATAACAGATCGGTTCTGGACCAGTTAAACGCATCCGGAATAAAAGTTATCATTGATTTTGGCTTTAACCAGGAAGGTTATTATGATATCCTCAGTGGATCATTCATTAACTATGTAAATAAGTTCAAAGATCATGATGCCATTCTGTTCTGGGAATTAGGCAATGAGTTCAACTATCACCCTGAATGGTTTGAAGGGGATATTCAGAACTGGTATAGGGCCCTCAATAATGCAGCAGAGCAAATTCATAGAAATGATCCAATGCACCCTGTTGCAATTGCCCACGGAGAATTACCCGATAAGCATATAGTAAGCTCCTGTCCGAATATTGATATTTGGGGAATGAATGTATATCGATGGGACAATCCTGAAGGCATTTTCTCGGAATGGAGTGCCATAAGCACTAAACCAATGTATTTGTCTGAAGCAGGAGCTGACAGTTACATGACAGCTTCTATGCATGGCTATAAGAAAGGCAAAAACGAAACTTGCCAGGCCGATGCGACGAATGCTATCTTAGACGATATCTTTCGTCATTCTGAAATTTGCTCGGGTGTTACCTTATTTGCCTTTGTTGATGAATGGTGGAAGGCAGGAAATAACGATTTGCAGGATCCGGGAGGATGGGCACCCAATAGCAGCGCTGTGCCCTACGATGGAACTGCCAATGAAGAGTATTGGGGGATTGTCGATATCGATCGGAATAAAAAGCAGGTATTTGACGTGGTGAAAGCAAAATATCAGGGATTAGACAAACAATAAATAGTCACGGGTTTCACCTATGGCTCTTCATAAGTTATTCTCTCTCATTACGTGTTTGGCCTGGAATCTTAATGCAATCCCTCAGCTTTCATTGAAATTCCTGCCTTAACAGGAATGAGGAGCTGAAGATACTTTTTAGATCGCCTATTAAGATTCCTTCAATAGATCTGCAGAAATATTCAAATTACTGACAGAACAGATATTCCCTGAACCACTCGTCTATTCCTTCACAAATTTTTGAACTTTTACTTCACCATCGCCATTAAAAACGATTAGAAACATTCCCTGCTCTAGCTTTTTTGCATCATATTCCAATTGAAAGTTTCCGGGCTGCTGAGAATGATTTAGCAAACTAGAAATTTGTTTTCCACTTAGATCATAAATTGAAATATTGAGGTTCTCAATATTCTTATTGAGCGTATATTCCAATCTTAATAATTCGCTAACAGGATTAGGTACTATTGCAAAATTGAAATCGTCCATTGAATCAACTTCTCCACTTGCAGAAATTTCCGCGATTGAGAAGGTGCTTTCATTCATTCGGAATAATTGTGGTTTTCCGGTATAATATACCTTCACAAAACAATCATCGGAAATAATAGATGGAATAGTCCATTGATAGGATGAATCCCATGGAAGTACTTCCGGAGTAATTTCACTCCAGTTATTTCCATTATCGCTTGAAAACTCAAGTGTCAATTTGTTAATATTCGCGCTTCTCCATTTAATATCGTGCAGGCTGTCAATGGTAAATTCCTCTCCACCTGCCGGTGAGATAAGATCCAGGATACAGATGCGTAGATTACCTACATTTATATCATTGGCGGAAGGTGTATTAGATACAAATACCCTAAGCTTGCACTTTGTAGAAGTAAATAAAGGAATCAACCAATTGTATGAATTATTTGCTGCCACAATGCTATCTTCTATTAAATACCATTCTCCGTCAGTAGTATCCTGGTATTCCAGTCCTACATACGAGATTCCCTCACTCACCCAGGCAACTTCCAGTTCGTCACCAACTAAATACGTACCCAGGAAAGGAGCAGTCATGTCCAGTTTGCCAAACGAAAATGTTCCGCTGATATCAAACAGCAGAGGATCTGTTGCATCACTTATCCGGATCTTACAAAGTGTTGCGAGGGTATCAGGAGTTTCCCATTCAAAAGCTCTGGCGTTACATGAAATAGAATCTGCAATCAGTTCCCAGCTTGCACCATTATCCATTGAAAATTCAATATTCACATCCGCAACAAACTGGCTATTCCATCTAATCAATTGGTCACGATCTGCCAAAAAGATATCGCCACCGACAGGGGAAACCAATTCCAGGGTTTTGGAACCCGGTGTTATTACTCTGATACTATCTATTGTTACATCAATCAGTGGCCGGTCCATAGAATTGGTTGCCACTTCGCTAATGGCAAAAACTACATCCAGGCCATCAATCACTTTTCCGAATACCGCATGTGCATTATTCAACCAGGTTGTTGGAGCTACTGTAATAAAATACTGCGAACCATTTGTATTTGGGCCACTGTTTGCCATGGATAAAATTCCCGCTTCGTTATGATTGAGCTCAGGGTGAAACTCATCATTGAAACTGTACCCGGGACCACCTGTACCATCACCTATAGGACAACCATCCTGGATCATGAATCCAGAGATTACCCTGTGAAATAGTAAACTATCGTAGAAATTGGTATTAGAGAGATTAATGAAATTCTGTGCGGTATTTGGTACCAGATCTTCTCTAAGCTGCACATTAAAATTTCCCATTGATGTGTACCACTGTACCATGGTTTGGGATCTGGAATCCAGCGTGAGAAATGTACTGAACAAGATTAAGGTTAATGCTGAAAATAACGTGGATGATTTCATAATAGTTTATTTATTTACGAACTAACAAATTAAGAAAATAATTTGTTCCCGGGTTTTTTCATATACATAAAAAATCCGGCCATAAAATCATGAAGAAAGATAGAATTGGTTGTGAAGAAAGTTGATTATAAAGCGGCTTCTGAGTAAGATAGTTTATAGCTCTTCAATTTCAGAATAGCTGTTACCATTATAAAAACCTGAGATTACCGCTTAACAAATGAAAAACCGTTAACTACTCCACTTCTTTCACCCCGTGACCGGATAAAATAAATTCCTGGTTTTAACCTTTGAGCATTAATAGATATATTCGGATCAAGACATCTTTGTGATAAGAGATGTGTACCTAAAGTATTATAAACATCAATCCTGACAGTTTCGCCGCTTCGATTATCCAATATCAAAATTGCCCCCACCGGATTGCTTAGCAATCTGATTTCATCATACTCCTCTACCAAATTGATTTGTGTAATAATAGATGTATCGCAAAGCGAAGAAAAGGGATTCAATTCTATTGGTACAGGTTCATTAAACTCTTTCTCCGTAAAACCGGGATACGATGCTGAAAACCTGCTTGCACGAAATACACGATTGCCACCTGGGAGTGTTCCCTGAATGATGGGGCCATTATGATTAACCGGCACAATGTACTCCCATAATAATTGTTTATTCGAATTAATCTCAATTATTCGTCCTTCCGAAGATTCACAAGCCAGGAAATTTCCGTTCGGTAACTGAGAAGCACCTCCCATAAAACCGGTATATAATGGGTCTGGCAATCCGTTTTGATGAAAAGTCCATGAAAGTTGGGTCGGGCCATAAGCTTCACCCTGAACAATATGATAAAATCCCATAGAATCAACCGGTTGATCAATAATATCTATGGATGAGAAATCTCCGGCTGGTCGGCCATTACCATTGTTCAACATTAGGAATTTCCCGGCATCCGGCCTGTCTCCTTCAATCCATTGTACATCGTGTACACCGTAAAGAATTTTATTAGCTGCTGTACCCCTGTCGTAAGCTGCCGGATTCCCCCAACGATAAATCAAATCTCCTCCCCGGCCATAGGTGCCTCCTTTAGGGCCTGCAGCTTCCTGTATTGTTGTTGAATGATCAATTACCCAAATTTCGTTAAACATAATCCCACTTACAACAATCTGGTCCAGTTCAGCATTGTAATCTATGGTATTCAAATGAATCCAGTCCATCATATTGACTAAATTCCCTGTCATATAATTAAAATTGATTTTCTCAGGATGATCTGCAACAACTCCATAATTCGCCTTTGTGCTGTCAAAATCCTGAATCAAATGATCCTCAACATTCCATTCCCAAACCACATCTGCTGTTGAAGGTGAGGTTATTTCGAATTCAACAATCTGTTCCAGCCATATTCCAATTTGCGGAATTAAATTCGGATCTCTACCATGGTCTAATGCATCGGAAGGTGTGATTATTTTCCAGGCAATACCAAGAATATTTCCATTTGGCAAATATTCAATATCGTGATGAAGACAATAAGAGTTGCTGGAATAATCGAAACTGAAAATGGTGTTCCCATTCCAATCCATCATCTGAATAATACCTCCGGCTTCAGAACCACTGAAACTTTGATTGTTCATGTCGCCGGTACGCAAAAGATTACCATTCTCCAGAATATAAGCAGAAGCTGCCGGTTTATATGCGCTCTCCCACTCATGAACCATATATCCACAATTATCAATCAAATAGGTAGAAGTGGAGAATACTGGTGCAAACAGGGTATATCCATTATAAATATCGGGACTATACAAGGTTAGACCAACTGTTTGCTGTGCCTGTATTTTGGCAAGTAGTGTCAGAAACACAAGCAGCACCAAAGTATACTTTTTCATAATCGGGTGTGAACTAAGTAAATCAGATTCCTTTCTATAGCTTCCTCTACCAAATCAGACTATTGGAAGCAATAAAAGGATGCATTATTTTTTTATGGATGTCCCAGATGTTTGAATAAAAAAATGGCACACAAAACAACCTCATCCACCCCCTGCTCTACCCATCTGTTACTCTGTGTCTTACAAAAGCACTTCTGTGTTCTTGTTCAAATATATACCCGTGATTATGTTTAATAACATAAGTATATCAACATCACAAGCATGTCAATATCTGGCAGATTGACGGATCATCTCCATCTAAGATTGTAATGATGTTGTAAAATGTAAGAAGATCTTAATCCAACATTATAAAAATTATGGGCCGTTTAGGAAGAAACACGAAGCGTACATGTCCAAAATAGAAGCTGGTTAAACCTTTTGTAGTAAGAAACCTGATTCTGTTACATTGAGCACGACATATAATTGATCTAAGGGAATTTCAGAAAGTTCCTTTGCATAGTCCAATGAATGCTTAAGTTCACCAAGTTCATTCTCTAATTGTGAATTAATCTTTCGTTGCTCAGACAGAGCTACAAATACTTTATCCATAGCCATTGGCATTTTTATATCAGTAACAGAAGGCATTGCTGTTGCAAATACTTCTCATGAAGAGCAATACGATGTAATTGCCAAAAAGTTCCTGACCACGGAACAGACCAAGTATTTGTATTTAACTACGGAACAAGCTCTTTGCCTCTTTCAGAAGATTCCGGACAGTAAATCCGAATTTTTCATCCAGCACGTTAAAAGGAGCTGAATATCCAAAATGATCCAAACCTAATACTTTACCGTTTACCGTTAATCCTCTCATTGTATCAGAGAGGCCGGCCGTTAATGCGAGTTTCCTTACCGAGTCGGGAAGAACTTGTTGCTGATAATCTTCCGGCTGATTTCTGAACAATCCTTCCGAAATGGCGGAAACTACATTCACTTTAATGTTTAATTCATTTTCAATGGCTTCGGCAGCCTCGTAACATGTAGAAACCTCAGAGCCATTGGCCAGCAAAATTAAATCAGGATTACCGGAATCGCGAACGATATATGCTCCCTTCTCAGCTTCAAAAGCCTCTTCCAGTCGATCACCTGCAGAAGGGATATCATTAATATTCTGACGGGAAAGTAGCAGGGCAGTTGGTGATGTCTTGTTCTCCAGTCCAATTTTCCATGCAGCAACTGTTTCTGCTGAATCGGCAGGCCGAAGTACTATCATACCATTATTTCCGCTATGATTTTGAATTTTCTCCAACAATCTGATTTGCATTTCGTGCTCAATCGGTTGATGCGTTGGTCCATCTTCTCCAACCCTGAATGAGTCATGAGTCCAGACATATTTCACCGGCAATTCCATCAGGGCAGCCATACGGGTTGTTGGCTTCATATAATCGGAGAATACAAAAAATGTTGCACAAACCGGAATAACTCCACCATGTAAAGCCAGGCCATTGGCAATGGCACCCATGGTAAGTTCAGCAACACCCATCTGCAGAAATCTGCCTCCATAATTGTCTTTTCCAAATTCAGTTGTGGCTTTAAGAAACTGATCGGTTTTATCGCTGTTGGAGAGATCGGCTGATGCAACCATCATGTTCTCCAGTTTAGATGCATAATAGTTGAGGACAGAACCCGATGCAGCACGGGTAGCAACACCCGATTTAAATGCAACATCAGCATATTTCAAGTCCGGATGAACTCCACTTAAAAATTGATTTAGCTTGATGGCCAATTCAGGATTTGCCTGTTCCCAATTTTGATATTGATTCTTTTTCTCCTGAGCATGGATTCTCTTCTCTGACAGCACCTTTTCATAATATTCTTTTACTTCCGGAAGCACTGAGAATGGATTCTCCGGATTACCTCCCAGATTGGCGACCGTTTTTGCAAATGATGCTCCGGCTTTGCTAATTGGCTGTCCGTGTGTGGCAACATCTCTTTCATAGGATTCTCCATTTTCGCCGACAGCACCTTTGGCCATGATGGTTTTACCAATGATGAGAGATGGTTTTTCGCTTTCATTTACGGCATTCTTCATTGCAGCTCTGATTGCCTCATGATCTGATCCATCAACAGTTTCTACTCTCCAGCCCCAGGCCTGATATTTAGCTGCTGTATCTTCTGATGTACAATTTTCGGTATGATGAGATAATTGAATATCGTTGGAGTCGTAGAACATGATGAGATTATTCAGGCCATAATAACCGGCAATTCTTCCGGCTCCCTGAGAAATTTCCTCCTGAATACCGCCATCTGATATGAATGTAAAGGTTTTATGAGACATCCACTCCCCGAATTTAGAAACAAGGAATCGTTCTGCAATAGCTGCTCCTACCGCCATCGTATGCCCTTGTCCCAATGGTCCGGACGTGTTCTCTACACCTCTCTTTACATTTACTTCCGGATGACCTGGTGTTGGACTACCCCATTGTCTGAATTCCTTTATTTCATCCAGTGTAAAGTTAGTGGTCAGAGTTAAAATAGAGTATAACATAGGTGACATGTGTCCCGGATCGAGGAAGAATCGATCTCTGAATGGCCACTCCATGTCATCCGGATCGAAATTCAGAAACTCAGAGTACAATACATGAATAAAATCAGCGGCTCCCATGGCTCCACCCGGATGACCGGATTTAGCCTGTTCAACCATAGCTGCCATTAGTACTCTCAAGTTATCGCTAATCTGCGTGTCAATTTTTGAAGTCGATCCCATTATTTTATTTTCTAAATCTTTAATAATCAACCCGAAGTGACTTATCTCAAATCAATTCAGTTTTTAAAATCGCGACAAATATAAGGATGATAATTGAACTTGAAAGAGCTGGTTAATAAGATAGGATAATTCTTAATAAAGATTTTCTGATATCTTTAAAAGCAAATGAAAAAACTGGTTTTCATACTTGGAATTATTGTTGTCAGCGAATTAAGTTCTTTGGCACAAAGCTCTTACTGGCACAACTGGTACTTCGGAAATCATGCGGCCATTTCCTGGTGTGGTGTTCAGCCGGGCAACAATCCAATTCCCCAGATGAACAGCGCGATGTTTGCCATTGAAGGAAGTGCATCCATAAGTGATAACAATTGCAATTTACTTTTTTACAGCGACGGAATTAGAGTATGGGACTCGACACATAACGTAATGCCAAGTTCCGGCACCTTAGACGGATGTTATTCATCAGGACAAGGATGTTTAATTGTTCCCTTACCCGGCAGTACCACTTTATATTACATTTTCACAACAGACTGTGTTGAGAATAATTACGAGAAAGGCTTGCGCTACAGCATGGTTGATATGAATCAGAACGGAGGTTTGGGTGATGTACTCCCTATAGTAAAAAACATAGCATTACTCGATTCTGCCAACGAAGCATTAAGCGCTATCTATCATCAGAACAACAACGACATTTGGGTGCTGGCCCGTCAAAACAACACCCATGATTACTATGCGTATTTGGTAGGCAGCGCAGGAATCGACACCCTGAATCCTGTTATCTCCACTATTGGTTTCAATACAGATGTTTTCAAAATTAAGTTTTCCAGAGCATGTCCTAAACTTGCAGTAATTGGCCAGGGATGGCCGGCTGCCATTGAGTTGATGAAATTAGATAAAAGCACAGGGCAGTTGTCTGATAATATTATTCTGGCCTATACCATCAGGCGCGGCCTTGAGTTTTCTCCGAATGGAAAGTTGCTTTACTTTAGCTCATTTACATCACTTTACCAATACGATTTATCAGTCTACGATTCCACATCTATTGTGGATTCGAGGATATTGTTAGACACCAACCAGAATCTGGCCTGCGACCTGCAATTGGGACCTGATAATAAAATCTATGAAGCTCAGGTGAATTCAAACTACCTGAACAGAATTAATAATCCCAATGAGATTGGAACTGCCTGTAATTTTGTTTCTGATGCCTTACTATTGGGTCCAACAACAGGCAGTGCAAATTCATCCTACTTTGGATTACCCAACCTTATTACATCCGGATGTCACGACGATAACGAATCCATTAACCTTGGAGGTATCGCCATTCTATGTGAGGGAGATTCCCTGTTGCTGGATGCATCTGATGAATGGGAGAATTATCTCTGGTCAAGCGGAGATACAACTCAAACAATCTGGGTGACAGAGACCGGAATTTATAGTGTTACCGCTCATAGCTGTTGTAACAATCATATTGGATCCCTGGAAGCTACCGTACTCCAGATTCCAACTGTCGAATTCTCATCCGATACAATCAGCTCACAGCTTTATGTTCCGCTGTTGCTTTCTCCATCTATTACAGATGGTTACACCTACTCCTGGTCAAGCGGAGAAACAAGCAGCGAAATAGAAGTTCTTGAAGCAGGAACTTACACTATTACGGTCACGGGGAGTAGTGGATGCACGGCTATTGCCAGTGTTGTGGTTATTGAGGATGTGTCAGTCAGCGAACTACTGGCTGAATCAAACATTCGAATCTATCCGAATCCAAGCAATGGATCCTTCACCATCGATGTTGGGCATCAGGCAATTCAGTATTATGAGTTAGTAATTACCGACATCAATGGTAAGCTAATAAAAAAGCAAGTTCATTCCGAAACCAAATCACTTCTTCGCTTAAATTCTGAAAGTGGAGTATACCTGTTGAAGATAACGGTGAAGGAGAACACTTTTTATAAAAAAATCGTACTCTACTAATTCTTCTGCATCTATTAAGTATATTGACTCCTGCCCATATTCATGCACAGTCCTAATAGACTATGAAACATTTTAGTCTGAAAAACTTGCAACCTATTCAATTGGATGTTTGTCATAGAATTGTTACGAACAATCTAACTTTTTTAACATGCGAAGAATTCTACTATTTCTAGGCTTGTCATTTCTCGCAATAAGCAATAATTGTTTTGCCCAACCAACCAACCATTCTCTTATCGTTATAATTGATCCCGTCGAATGCTTTGGAGATTCAACGGGATCTATCGATCTTCTTCTCATTTTGGATACCGCAGGAACAATTGGTCCCGGACCATATAATTATGATTGGTCCAACAGTGACACCACTTCTATAATTAATAATCTAACCGCTGGTTCGTATTCCGTTATTCTTACAGATTCACTTGGCGTTACTTACACAGATACATTTAGCATAAGCGAACCCCTATTAATCATTACAGGTGCCGTTGCCGGCTCCATCAACACTTTAGGTGGTAACGATGGAAGTATCAATATTACTACCAGTAGCCTCAATCACCCAATAAGCTATAACTGGAGTAACCTGGATACTACACAAAATATAAATAATCTATTTGCCGGAATATATAACTTAACGGTTACCAACAATATTGGTTGTTCCCAGGATACTACTTTTTATCTTGAATCTCCAAGCCCGGGGAATTATAATAATTGGATTGTCGGATCAAGTGCAAACTACCATACCTTTTTTATTGAAGACAATAGCTGCGTTACACTTAATGATACAGCTTTGTCATACGGTAGTTTAATTGGTGCATTTTTCGAAGATGGTTCTCAACTTAAGTGTGCTGGCAAATTCTTTTGGAACGGACAGCCGGGATCATTCGACGTAGGAATAACCTTGTCCGGACAGGGATACGGTATTCCAGTCGGAGACCTGCCAATTATTTGGCGAGTATACGATGCCGCAAGTGGAAACACTTACGAAGCTCATTGCTGTAGCGACTCACAATACATGCCTGCTATAAGCGTTTTTTATCCGACCGGATACACCTCACTTTACTGTGTAAAAGCACGTACAACTTACGTTCAAACCTTAAGTTTCGATCCTGGATGGAACATGTTTGGTGTTTATTTGGAACCCGACGAGGCCAATGCAGTGGATTTCTTTGCTCCAGTTGTAAACAACCTCCAAATAATAAAAGATGAATGGGGCCTGGCATATTGGCCAGCTTATAATGTAAACCTATTGGGTGATATACAGGTTGGGAAAGGTTATATGATAAAAGCTAACGCTGTAATGACACTTAATATTCAGGGTAGCTTTTTCTACGCCGAAAACAAACCATTACTGTTGAATCAAGGTTGGGGTATTTTTGCCTATTATTCAACAACTCCTCAATCTGCTAGTGAAGTTTTTTATTGTTCTGGCTTTCCAAGCTGTTCCATCGAACTAATTAAAAACAACTATGGGCAGATATTCTGGCCCTTTTATGGATTGAATACAATAGGAAATCTAATACCAGGACAGGGTTATCTGGTAAAATCAAACTACCCAGGGGTATATGGTTACTTACAAAATGCATGTGACGATTAAGCACTTGATTATGAAAAAATATTCAGCTTTACTAATAATAGTTCTATACACAATATGCTCTGGCCAGCTATCTGCACAATTACTTGTAAATTATAGTATCACGCATAATTCCTGCTTTGGAGAATGCTTTGGAGAAATAGACCTAAGTGTCAGCGGTGGTGTTTCACCATATAACTTCATCTGGTCCAACGGATTGCAAACTGAATCTGTTAACGGACTCTGTGAGGGAACTTATCATATAACTATAACTGACTCGATTTTAAGTATGCAAACCTTACCCTGGACCTACACATATACTGGTATCAGCCACAACTTTTACATTCCGGCAGGTCTGCCTCAAATAAATACATTACCCTTGGACTCTGGTGACTATATTGGCGTTTTCTATTCGATCATGAGCGGACAAGAATGTGGAGGTTACATAATGTGGGATGGTTTAGCAAATACAATAAGTGCCTGGGGAGATGAAACCTTAACTTCAATAAAGGATGGATTTGGTTTGGGAGAAGCAATACACTGGAAGATTTGGCGACATTCTGACAATATGGTAATTGATATGTTAGTCTATTATGTTGGAGGTCCAATCGGCTATACTACCAATGCAACAAGCACCCTTAATGCTTTCCAGGGGAATTATACACCACCAGTTTCAACAAACATTGAAGTATTGAGCTTCATCATCGTCAATCTATCCAATATTACTGTAGCCGCTCAGCTTTCAAACTATAACGGATATGGTGTAAGTGCTGTAGGCATAAACGATGGATTTATTGATTTAGCCGTAACTGGGGGAGTTTCACCATATACTTATGCCTGGTCTAATGGGGCAAGCTCAGAAGATCAAATTAATCTGGCAAGCGGAAGTTACTCAATTAGTATAACTGATAGTATTGGCTGTTCCTCCAACAACATATATAACATAAGCTCCCCAGCTTCAAGTTTGCAGATAACAGCCATTGTTTCTGACTATTCTGGCTACGGTGTTTCTTCTTTGGGAGCTAATGATGGCTACATCGATCTTGAAGTAAACGGCGGCTTAAGTCCATATACTTATCAATGGTCTAACGGAACTACAACCCAAGATATCAGTAGTCTTATTGCGGACACCTATACTGTAACTGTTACTGATAGTTCAGGAACTATGATTATGGATGATTACATTATTACCAGCCCCATATCCTCCTTATCTTTAAATATTAGTACTTCACAAACAAACAATTATTGCTTTGAATCCTGTCTGGCAGAAATTAATTTGGCTGTAACAGGAGGAGTAATTCCATATTCTTACCAATGGTCTAATGGGTCTATCACACAGGACATTAATGGACTGTGTGCCGGAATCTATACAGTTACTGTCACAGATGCTGGTACAATAACGGGTGCAATGACATGGTCATATACTAACACAGGGACCAATCATACAGTTCTTATTAATTCAGGAGTGTGTTTTGTCAACAATCTTCAGCTAAGTGCAGGTGATTTTATTGGAGCATTCTTTAACGATAATGGGACATTAACCTGCGGTGGATATGGACCTTGGCCAGGAAATACAACCGCAGTGTCAATTTGGGGTGATGATTCGGGTACCACGGTCAAGGATGGTTTTTCAAATGGTGAAACCATCTTCTGGAAGGTTTGGAAGACAGTGGATGGTGCTATTGTCGACATGGCAGCCACCTATACTTTTGGACCTGTTACGTATCAACCAATGGGAATAAGCTCACTTGCCTCACTCACTGGAACTTACAATCCGAACCAAGGTGTTAATCAGGAGGTTCTAACCTTCAGCATTACGGCTATGTATCAAATTATATTGAACGCTCAAATCTCCAACTTTGCAGGCTTTGGTGTTAGTGCTTACGGTGCCAGCGATGGTTTCATTGATCTAACAGTATCTGGAGGAATTGCACCATACACCTATATCTGGTCGAATGGATCAAGCTCAGAAGATCTAATAAATCTACCTGCCGGCACCTATATCCTTAGCATAACTGACAGCTTAGGCTGTAGTTCGGCAGACAGCTACTCCTTAAGTTCCCCAGCGTCAAATCTACAATTAACAGCCATTCTTTCTGACTATGCCGGTTATGGAGTTTCTTCCTATGGCGTTAGTGATGGATTCATTGACCTGGAAGTATCAGGTGGTTTAAGTCCATATACTTATATCTGGTCAAATGGTGCCATTGCACAAGATATTAGTATTCTTGGATCAGGAGTTTTTTTCGTTACAGTTACAGACAGTATCGGCACCACTCTTACGGATAATTTCACAATAACCAGCCCGTTAAATACGGCGCCATTAGCAATCACAGCAATCTTAACAGATAATGATTGTTTTGGGGATTGCTTTGGAGAGATAGACGTAAGCGTAAGTGGTGGTACAAGTCCGTATTCTTTCAACTGGTCAAACGGTATGAACTTAGAAGATATTACAGGCTTATGCAATGGAACTTATACAGTTACGGTTTCAGATTCAGTAGCCAGTTCACTTAGCATGCCATGGTCATATACGAATTCATACATTAATCATACACTATTAGTGACCGGAAGTACCTTGATCAATGGAAGTCCGCTTGACAGTGGTGACTATGTTGGTGTATTTTACGATTTGAATGGTACACTTCAATGTGGAGGTTACACATTGTGGAATGCTAGTGGTTCAAATGTGGTAACCGCCTGGGGAGATGACAGCTATTCTTCCATTAAAGATGGATTTTCGGCTGGTGAATCAATTTCCTGGAAAGCATGGCGATTGGTTGATGGATTTATTGTCGATCTTAATGTTATATACACAAGTGGACCTGTAGTATATACTACTCAGGGCATAAGCACGGTTGCATCGCTGAGCGGGAGCTACAACGCAGGTGCCATAGCAAATAACGAAGTTCTTTCTTTAATCATAAGCTCTCAATCCAATATTACCTTAAGTGCACAGCTCACAGATTATAGTGGTTATGGCGTAAGTACCTATGGAGCAAGCGATGGCTCCATAGATTTGAGCCTGAATGGAGGTATTAGTCCTTATACTTACTTGTGGTCCAATGGTCAGAATACAGAGGATTTGATAAATATTCCGGCAGACACCTACGATGTAAGTATCAGCGATGCATTAGCTTGTACAGCAAGCGAAAGCTTCACTCTAACATCTCCCGGATACTTATACATTGATACGGTAATTATTTCGGATTATAGCGGATACAATGTTTCTGGATCTAACGCCAACGATGGATTCATCGACATTACAGTTGTGGGTGGATCAGGTCCTTTCTATTATACATGGTCAACCGGAATGATGTTGGAGGATCTTCAAAATTTGATTGCTGGCACCTATACGGTTACAGTAAGTGATATGGGCGGTTTGACAATCTCAGAAACGTACATTCTTGCCGCCCCGGTTGCCGGAGCACCATTATCCGCAATTGTAAGTATAATCAACATACCTTGTTATGGAAATTGCAATGGAGAAATAGACCTAAACATAACAGGAGGAAGTTATCCATATTCTTTTCTATGGTCTGATGGCTCTACCGACGAGGATAGAACAGCATTATGCGCAGGAACATACTCATGCACAATTACCGATTATCAGGCAACCAATATTGCAATTATGCCCTGGACTTTCAGTAATACCGGATTAAATATGAACATTGCCATTCCCTCAGGCACTGTTATGGTAAACGGAGCACCTATTACGAATGGGGACGTATTAGGTGTTTTCTACGATAGTTTGGGATTTGAACGTTGCGCCGGACACATTACCTGGAATGGAAATACTAACGTCATGGTTGCATGGGGAGATCAGAATTATTCCAATCCCGAAGGTTTTGCATTAAACGAATTAATAAAATGGAAGCTTTGGCGGGCCATAGATGGTTATGTGGTTAATATGCAAGCCAGCTACGTTCCCGGCAGCCAAGGCACAGGTTTTTACCATAACAACGGATTGGCAGCGCTTACAAATCTTGTTGGATCCTATAACCCTGCAGGAACACAGTTAACTGCCCAGTATAGCTATCAAGTGCTGACTTTAGATTCTTTCTATTTAGATACTGCCTTAACCCTGGCAGATCCGGCATTCCCATATAGCGGAGCTATTGATTTAACTCCCGTTAATGGAACTCCTCCCATTGATGTCTCCACCAATGTTGGTATACTTAACCTAAGCACCTTAAACGCAGGGTACTATAGCATAACAGCAACTGACTCTGCCGGATGTATAGCGATAACAGATGTTTATCTGGAGCAATCTTATGAGCTCGATCCAATAGTGGTAACACCAATGATTAGTAATCCAACATGCGCAGGAGCATGCAATGGCGAAATTAGCATATCCCTTAGTGGTGGATTAGCACCATACTACCATCAATGGAACGGATATGGTGCTTCTGACACCATTTCGAATTTATGTGAAGGACAGTATCTGCTATCTTGCATCGACGCTTATCAAGGTCCATTTTTTACCAATTGGGATTATACACAAACTAGTTTAACTCATAATTTTACATTCTCACAAATTGTTCTGGATGGAACGCCAATACCTACTGGTTCCTCTGTTCCCCAGGAGTTCAAGGTTGGTGCCTTTTACCGTGATAATGGATTATTACGATGTGCTGGTAGCTTTAACAACATCATAGTGCCCGGCGCGGTACCTGTTATAGCCTATGCTGATAATCCGATTACTCCCATAAAGGATGGATTTACACCAGGTGATTCAATTTATTGGTACTACAGATATGTTAGCAGTGCAGGAGCTGTATTTCAGGGAAGACTTAATGCAAGCTATTCTTCGAGTGGTAATAACTCCGGAATCTTTACAATAGGTGCATCGTCTTTTGTACCTTTTCTGTCCAGTCCGGCATTCATTGAATATTCATTTTTAGTAGAGGCACCTGATAGTATTCAAGCTACTTATGTCCTTTCCGATTATACAGGTTTTAACACATCAGCTTATGGTATTTCTGATGGTAGTATTGATTTAACAGTAAGTGGGGGAACATCACCCTACGTTTATATGTGGTCAGATGGTAGCACAACAGAAGATCGTATAAATGTGGCTGCTGGTTCTTATCAAATAACCATAACAGATACGAATTTATGCGATAGTATACTTTACAATTTCACACTTACTTCACCCCCACCAGCACCCATTACTTTTGTGGACACAGTTTTCCAAACCAGCTGTTATACACTATGCGACGGTGGAGTTGAGATGATGGTTTCGGGTGGTTATACTCCTTACTCATTCGAATGGTCCAACGGAGACACAACAGCAATTAGCAATAATTTATGTGCCGGATTGTATGAGTTATCAGTTTCATCGGATACAAGTTTGTTTATTTTCCAATTTGAGGTTTTAGAGCCAGATTCATTGATGCTTGATTTTATCATAACTCACCTTAGCACTAACAGTGCTACATTCGGCGCTATTGATCTGAGTGTAAGTGGTGGTACAGCTCCTTATGCATATCTGTGGTCGACCGGTAGCAACCTGGAAGATGTGTCACCTGCTGACTTAGGTCTACATGAAGTTATTGTCACAGATGCACATGGCTGTGAAGTTTCAGGAGAAACCATCATTCTGCTAATGAATTCTTCAATTCCCTGGATATATGCAAGCACAAGCGTGATTCATCAGATTGAAGTTCCTTTTAGCGCCAACTTACAGCTTAACGGATTAGCCCTTGAACCATTCGATTTAATTGGTGTGTTCTACGACTCTGCCGGAGTTGAGAAGTGTGGTGGATTGACAGTTTGGCAACAAATTAATACCAAAATTATAGCCCATGGCGACAACCTTGCATCGAGCATGGCAGATGGTTTCACCATTGGCGAAGTATTTAATTGGAAGGTTTTTGATCAATCTGCATCAATGGCCTACAATGTTCTTCCAGATTATTCAAATACTTATGCAGACGACTCCTTGTTTATATCTGGAGGCCAAAGCGGAATTAATAGCCTGCAAACCCTTTCCATATCCGGAACCGTATCAGCTTCAACAAAGTCGATGCTTGAATTGGGAATGATGGTAGTTTATGAGCAATCCTCACAAGGATTAAGAGCAGTGGATAAAAGTCTAATAGTAGATGGTGAGTACATGATTACCAACCTTAAAAAAGGAAGTTACATATGTTACGCTATTCCTCAACCTAATAAGGAATATGGCATTCCAGGTTATTACACCAGCCGCGATAATTGGCAGAATGCACTGTGGATAGAAGTGAATGGTGATGAAATCGGTATTAATGTTAGCCTTGATCCTGTTTTAGCTTACAATACAGGCTCTGCACAAATTGACGGAGCTATCCTGGTAGGTGATAACTCAACATACAATCCATTGGTATTTGACAATGAGTGGTTCCCGGCAGGTGGAAGTAAGAGCACAGCCGCACGAAATATTCCGGTTATTTTATACGACGAGCAGAACATACCTCTGGACTTTCGACTTACAAGTGAACAAGGTGCATTCTCCTATGCTAATCTGGAGTATGGCACATATTTCGTTCGCGTTGAACAGGCAGGATTTCAAACCGATTCTGTTGAAGTTATTCTTTCTGCAGATAATCCTGAGGTGAGTAATCTACTGTTTACAATTGATTCAACCGGAATAACTGGATCTTCAGAGTTGGTTCTTCAAAGTGAACTAAGCATATATCCAAATCCAACAAACAATTATATCATAATCCAGGGTAACAAGTTGAACGCTAATTCCGGAATGTATGTCAATATATTTGATGTAAATGGAAAGTTGCTTGTACAAAGAGAAAGCAACAAGTCCAAATTACAAATTAGTATGACCAGTCTGGCCAGTGGGATCTATCATGTTCAGGTTACTCAGAATAGTTGCAGCTATACAGCTAAGATTATTAAGGAATAGGACTCAGGAGTAGTTTTCTTTCAGGAGGTAATACTCATCTTTGTATTAGAAACCCAGCGATAGTGGTCTTTTCATTTATCGTAACCTTAACGAGGTAAAACCCATTACTCAAATGATCTGTTCTAATAATGAAGTTGGATTCTGGTGTCGTTAAGTTCAGCAATACCTTTTGATCCAGGTTTATTACTTGTATTTCCGCTACTTTAAAAACATTCACAAAGGATAAATGAAGGACATCATTGGCCGGAATTGGCCACACATTGATCTGTATAATCTCTCTCCCATCCTCCTCTACATTCAAATATACATCAATTACAATGGTATCAGATACTACGCAACCATATTGATCGCCTGCTTCTACCCAGAATACATGATTTCCAGCTCCCAATAAATTTGCATCAACAATCAGAGAACTACTAACATCCCCGGTACTCCATTGGAAATCAGTAAATCCAATATCCGCATTCAATTCAATTTGATGATTAAGGAAGATGAAAGTATCAGATCCAAGGAAATTCAAAGGATAATTACAGATCGTCAGCAATAACTCATCAGAACTGACGCATCCGCTACTGTCTACAACTGTTATGGTTATTGGTAAATACCCTGTTGGATGGGCACTGCCATCAATCAGTAGGCTACTGACATTACTTACATTCCCCCAGGAATAGATTTCATATCCTGCTCCTGCATCTATCCATAATTGTTCACCAGTATAGATTAAGGTATCATTACCAAGATACACATCCGACATTTCGCAATAATCGTTTAGTTTAGCAAGAAACACATCTGAAATGGCGGTTAAACTAAGTGTGCTTGTATCGAATTGAATGCTTGGAGAATGATATTCTCCTGCAACAAACAATTCTCGATTGGCATTCATGGTGATCACATAAGCCCAGTCAAGGCCGGTTCCTCCAACTCCATCAGCCCAATGAAATCCACCCTGATAATCGAATTTAGCAACGAACAAATCATAGGAACCATTGCTGCTTACGTTCTGATTACCAATATTCATCACCGTGCTGCTAAAATATCCGGCAAGAAATATAAAGTCGCTGGTATCAGTGGTAATGCTGTAGGCAATTTCTTCACCATCACCATTAATGGATTGGGACCATTCATAAACTCCGTTATAGTTAAACATGGCCAGATAAGTGTCACCCTGGAAAACATTGTTGTTGAAAACTGTATCGCTGCCTATAAAACATTCGGCAGAACGATACATACCGGTTACATAAACATTTTCACGAAAATCGATGGTACAATAATTACCTCTCTCTTCAGCTATTCCGCCAATGCTTCTCCCCCACAGCACATTTCCATAAGTGTCCAATTTGTACAAATAATTGTCCCTGGCTCCTTCGTCCGCATTAAAAAGTTGAACACTATCCATGGAAATTGATATCCCATTATAGTCACCAAACACATAAACATTACCTGTTTCAGGCGTTACAACAATATTTCGAACCAATTCAAAGGCAGGCGTATTTCCTGTTTTATACCAGAGCATGTTCCCAAAAGGATCATATTTACAAACGAAATAACCATATCCCCCTGCATTGCTAATTACAGTACCACCAAGATTGGTACTTCCATCCTTGAAATTCCCACAGAGATATATGTTTCCCAGATAATCCACATCAACGGAGCGACCCCATTCTCTGGCAGCATCTCCTTCCTTTAAAGCCCAAAGCAAATCACCATTGGCATTGTACTTGGCCAGAAAAAGATCGCCCATACCTGAATTCGAAAGTAAAACTGTATCAATGGAAATTCCATTCCCGGAAAAATTTCCAAACGATCCGGTTGTAATAACATTGTTGTCCTTATCCGTCACAACATCAAATCCCATATCTTCGCCATTTCCTATACCCTGTCTGGCCCAGATCAGATTTCCTGCTGAATCAAATTTAGCCAGGTAATAGTCATATTGCGAAGTTGTTGAACTCAGACTTACACCATTCAAATCAAACACTGATCCATTGAAATAACCAATCATTAGTATGTTACCTAAGGTATCGATATCTAGACTGTAGGCCTTATCACTGCCATTTCCTCCGGCTTTTCTTGCCCACTCCCAACTTGGCGAGACCTGCGCAGACAAGGCAAGGACAAATGAGAAGAGAAACAGCATTAGAATTGATCTTTTCATTGTAGAGTCAGGTGTTTAACTTATCTCAAATTTAGCTATTTTAGAAGAATAAATGAACTAATGATTGACAAGGAGAAGGAAGGAACAACAATTGAGATAATTTGCCTGAACTGTGATCATCACTTCAAGGGTAACTTCTGTCCAAATTGCGGCCAGGCCGCTAAAGAATTTGATCAACCTTTTGGATTTGTGTTCTATGATTTTCTGGGAAATTTCTTCTCATTTGATTCACGGCTATTTTTGTCTATCAAGTACTTACTTTTTAATCCCGGCCGATTAACCATTGACTTTTTCAAAGGTAAAAGAGCATCGTTTACACCGCCATTCCGCTTGTTTATATTTGCCAGTTTTTTTTTATTTCTCATGCTTCAGCTATTAACGGTCAAAACACTTGACAAAACATTCGATGGTGAACAGCTGGCGGACTCAACCCTAAGCATAAGCACTTCCCTTAAGTTGGATTCAGCTGCTATTGATTCAATTGCTCAGCCACTTAGAAACAATGTTGATGAAAACTCAACTTTGTCATTTGTAGTTGATAGTACCGAGATGAATCAGATATTTTCCAGATCGTCCAGTGTTCGCAGTTTTTTAGGTAATCTGGCAGATATGATGGATAAGGAGATTGAAAAGCTGGAAGAAAATGAAGAGAAAGAAGCAATGAAAGTAATTTCTAATTTGGTTCGCTCGCCGGATGGTTTCTCAGCACAGGTATTAAAATATACCTCATGGGCATTTTTCCTGATGCTTCCACTTTTTGCATTGTTGCTGGCTCTCTTTTATCGAAAACAGAAATACCACTTCATTCGGCATCTGATATTCTCAATTCATCTACATTCGTTTCTATTTATCATCCTTTCCCTAATAGTTGCTGTTAAAGTAATTTTCACAGGGGCTTGGACCAATTTTACCTTTCTGCTTTTACCTGTTATTTTAATTTATTACATGATTGCCAGCATTAAGTTCTATCATGGCAGATGGCTTAAAACTATCTTCAAGTCACTTTCTCTGTGGATGCTCTATGGATTATTATCTTTTGGTACGGTTATACTCGTTATCATGCGCGTGCTTATCACATCAATCAGGTAAATAAATATTATTCAAATTACACAATGAGCATATTTCTTTTAATGATGTTTATGATATTCTCTTTTGAACCCGGGCAGTGAGCTGAACCGTTATGTTCGATTTTGGATGAAGGTATTAACTTTATTCAGCAACTGCTGCTTTTGCCCATTCCGGGAAATCGCCCATTACGATATCAAACACTTCACTTCCCCAGAAATAGGTAAGAAGTGTTGCTACGATAATTCCTATAATATTGAGTAAAAATCCGGTTCTGACCATATCCTTGATTCGAAGATGACCGGTTCCAAATACAATTGCATTAGGCGGAGTAGCAACCGGTAGCATAAAAGCAAGAGAGGCTGCGAGGGTTGCAGGAATCATTAATAACAGCGGGTTGATTTTAATGGTCATTGCCAAGCCCGCCAGAATAGGAAGGATCATTTCAGTAGTTGCAGTGTTTGATGTTAGCTCGGTGAGAAAGGACATCATAGTGACAATCCCAAAGGTCAGCGCAATTGGATGCACATCGGATAATCCGGCCAGTTGCTCTCCAAACCAGATGGAAAGTCCCGACTCTACAAAACCCTTTGCCAGTGCGAATCCTCCACCAAAGAGTAATACGATATGCCAGGGAATCTTATTGGCTGTTTTCCAATCCATGAGTTGTACACCTGTTTCAGACCTTGAAGGAATAATAAAAAGTATAAGAGCAATGAAGATTGCCACGGTTCCATCATTAATATAAGCCGGTGTATTCAATAGCTGCGACCAGCCGGGGATTTGTATAGAACCAAGATTAAACCCAACCCGGAATATCCATAGAAAAGCCAATATAACAAACAAAACTAATACGATCCTTTCTTCAATGCTTGTTTTGCCTAAACTATGGTATTCCTTTCTAAAATCCTCCCTTCCAATATTTTCCCATTTCTTCTTAGGTTTATAGAGAAAGAAGAGCAAAGTCCAGGCACAGGCAAAAACCACAATGGTAATGGGTAAAGCGAAAATAAACCAATCGGCAAATGTGATATCCGGTATATTGGGAAAGATGATGCTTATGATTCTGGCAAAAGACAGGTTGGGAGGGGTTCCTACCAGTGTGGCAATACCGCCGACTGAAGCTGCATAGGCAATCCCAAGTAAAAGGCCAATTGAGTATTTACCAACATTCCTTTTCCCAAGACTCTCTTCCAGCTTGAGAATAATTGACATTGCAATGGGAACCATCATCATGGCTGTAGCAGTATTAGACATCCACATGGAAAGGAATGAGGTTGCCAGCATGAATCCCATAAGAATTCTACCAGGGCTAATGCCAAATACAATGAGAATCTTAATGGCAATTCGTTTGTGAAGGTTCCACCGTTCCATGGCCAGGGCCATTAAAAATCCTCCGATAAATAGAAAGATGAGGTGGTTGAAGTACATCGCCGAAATGGTTTTACCATCGACAATTCCAAAGATTGGAAACAAGGCAACCGGTATAAGCGCAGTAGCAGCTAACGGGATTGCTTCAGTCACCCACCATATCGCCATTAAAAGTGCTATCGCGAGCGTATAGCTTATTTGTGGCTTCTCAGGATCGAGATCGGTAAAAAGAATGATTGCAAGACTCAGAAGAGGTGCAAATATGAGCGCTATTGATCGTGATTTAGAGCTTCTTTTTTTTGATTTCGAAGACATATGCCAGGATTAGGATTTTAAAGTTAGAAAAAAAAGATAGGAGTTCCATCAACCAGAGGAGATAAGCATTACTTTCGTGGACAAAATAGAATAATTATGAAATATTTCATTTTTATGATCGTGCTGATCACAGTTATATCATCACCTGTAATATCTCAGGAAAAAATAAGCATCTACGATACCACGCTTGACGGATTACAGCAAATAAGCGAAGCTATTGAATTGGCAAAGGATCAAGGAAAACACACCTTGATTAAGGTAGGCTACAACCAGTGTCCCTGGTGTATTAAACTGGATGGTTTTATAAAAGAGGATGCTGAAATAGATTCACTCATAAAGGCGGACTATGTGTTCATAAAAGTAAATTACAGCAAGGAGAACAGAAATATGGCGGCCATGGAATTTCTTGAGTATCCTCACCGATTTGGTTTTCCGGTAATGGTAGTTATAGATGTAAAGGGTAAAAGAATACACACTCAAAACACACTTTATCTCGAGAAGAAAAAGTCCTATGATCGAATGAGAGTGATCAATTTTCTTAAGGCATGGAATAGCAAGGCTATATCTGCTGAGAGCTACAAGAAGTTCTAAAACAATCGACATTTCAATTCGGGAATTTCAACAATTCTTCCATCTAAAATCGAATCAGGATCAATAGCTGACGGAAAACAATAAACCTGATATTACTCTTTGGATTACTGTGGTCGGCATTTGGTCAGAGTCGCTAATCGCAGCGACTCTAACTCGTCTGTAACAAAATCAAATATCCGGTCACCAGTCTTTGGCCTTTGCGCAAAATCTTTTCCATCCACCGAATCCTTAGCCACGGGTTTCACCAGTGGCTATTCATATTGATCACCTTTGGCGACCTCTCAATTGCAATCCTCTGTACTATTCGATGATGCTGGATCAAATGAGAATGTCCCTCGTCAATGGTGCGAAACACTTAATATCTATTGAAGTCAAAGGACTCTGGTTGAATAATGATTAGGTAGTTGTCAGTATGTAATCAAATCGGATCAATAAGTAAGTGCTATTCTGGCTTCCGATGAAATTACCCAAACGTGTGCAATAATGGTAAGTCTGACGGTGGCTTGGTATGGGTAGAAATTCGTGAGCTCTATGATTTGAACGACAAAGGGACAAAATCCGTCAGGGGACGGATTGTTCGACTTACACTTCTCCAAGCCACTTGTGGCGTGGTATGGGTAGAAATTCGTGAGCTCTATGATTTGAACGACAAAGGGACAAAATCCGTCAGGGGACGGATTGTTCGACTTACACTTCTCCAAGCCACTTGTGGCGTGGTATGGGTAGAAATTCGTGAGCTCTATGATTTGAACGACAAAGGGACAAAATCCGTCAGGGGACGGATTGTTCGACTTACACTTCTCCACGCCACAAGTGGCGTTGAGAAGTGAGTCTCACGAAAAAGGGTGACCTTCATATGAAAGTCACCCGAAAAATCGACACTTAACCTGTCTATTTGATGAACCTAAGTCCTTTAGAGTCTTTATCTGTTCTTACAATGTAGTTTCCTTTAGGGAGTTCACTAACATTGATAGAGATTACATTTGATCCAACCGTAACATTTTCTGAGATTGATCTGATCAATCGTCCTTCCATGCTATAGATTTCAACTGCTATCATTCCTGATTCTGTTGATCTGAACGCTACATTTGCCATGTCAGCCACCGGATTTGGATATAAACTGATTTCTTCAATTATGAAGCCTTCAGAGGCAATATTCAGAGGAGATACGATGCTGGAACCGCCACCCGTTGATGTTCCTGTTCCTGTGGTATCCCATGGACATCCTGTTGAGTCCCATGGACAACCATTGCCAGTGCCCCAACCTGTTGTGTCCCAAGGAAAGCCATTGCCGGTACCCCAGCCTGTTGTATCCCAAGGAAAACCGTTACCGGATCCCCAACCTGTTGTATCCCATGGAAAACCGTTGCCATTTCCGCAACCACCATTTCC
>Ga0233443_1000595_pt1 | contig 38548 bp, 32 predicted proteins | sample SI_123_September_2_FD_182784 | JGI IMG/M metagenome (GOLD analysis project Ga0233443, IMG submission 182784) | Seawater microbial communities from Saanich Inlet, British Columbia, Canada - SI_123_September2016_200_MG | ecosystem: Environmental > Aquatic > Marine > Inlet | place: Canada: British...
TATGTTTGTCTATGTATTTAAATTTTATAAAATCATTAAATTTGTTTAATTTGTTAAAAATAATGTTCAAAATTAATAAAATATGTACTATTTATGATTTAACATAAATATTCTTTCTCTATTAATTCGAGAGCTAAAAATTATGATATGATTCAATGGTTATATAATATCAATCCTCAAACTATATGGCATATTAATAGCAGAATATTTTATAAAATTATGTATGAAAATCTCGATTTTTGTAAATGGTTATATGAAATTAAACCCAATATTATTGATTGTAATGATATTATATCTATGGTGACATCATTAATGAATGTTAAATCTGAACAAACATTATGGTTAATTGTCAAATTAAATGAAGAACAATTATTAAAAATCTTTCTAAATTTTTGTCGTGGCAGAAATATATCAACATTAAGAGATTGTATGTGGTTTTATGATAAAATTCCAAATATTTCAAATCATACGTTTAAAATATATGAAGCATGTTTACATTATGGTAACGGGCATATATGTGATTGGTTAATGACAGTGAAATCATTACAATTTGATGACACTTGTGATGCTCTATATAAGCATTTTTGCAATAATGGTAGACAGGAACCAATTTTATGGTTTATGAATAATAACTTAAAATATAAATATTCTATTAAAAGTAATGGAAAAATTCGTCCAATAATTTTAAAATAAATAACATATGATTTTTTTATGAATTCTCAAATGCTGCAATTATACCAATGCCGAAAAACAATATAAGAATCATTACAAAAAACACTGTATACATCCATGATGAAACTTCTGTTGTGTTTTCAACTTTATAACTATCATCGTCATCATTTTTATTAGTATCTGATTCAGATGGTTTTGTTGGCACACTTGGTTTCACTGTTGATGGCACACTTGGTTTCACTGTTGATGGCACACTTGGTGCTGTTGACAAGCTTGGTTTCACTGTTGTTGGTACAGCTGCCGTATCTTCTACTGATTTTGTTGCTTTTTTTATTGTTTTTTTTAATCCACTACTAAAGCCCATTAACTATAATTAAGATTTTAATTCTTTATTTTTTATTTCTATAGCGTAAAAATAAGAAAATTAATACAGCAATGATAACTACAGCTGCTGATAAATAAGGCCAATTTTCTTTGATCATAGTGTATAAATCGGTGACAGATGTTGGCACTTCAGGAACACTAAGATCAGGCATCTCAATATTAGACATTTGATCAGTAAACTTTGTAAAACTCATTATTATATAATAAATTTAGATAAAAATATTTATGTATCATAATATAATTTTGTGCATTTTATAATCATATAAATAGTAAATCCTATTGCCAAAAATCCAACTACACCTAGAGCCATCGAAAGTTTAGATTCGGGGCCAGCTTTAGCAGCTATCATGGAACCGGGAATGCATATAAGTATCATGGCTAATCCTAGATACAAACCAATTCCATACCATCCATATTTTTCATAAAAAGTTGTGTCATCGCACTTTTTCTTGCTATCTTTTTTACCCATTATTATAATATTATTAGAAATTTTTATATTTCGTTTTCGATTTATCTTTTTTCTTTTTTAACGTATTTGACATACAAACATCGATATATTCACAAATGGGAATGTCATAATTATGCAATGATTTTGATTTTTTCTTTCTCGTATTATATGTTTCGCTTTCTTTTCTAATTATAGCATCATATTCTGGTGAATCATTGACGTCAAAAGCTACTTTTTTCTTTGTATCTAATAGCATTTGTTTATTATTTAATAATATTTGCTGAGACATTTGTAGACAATCTTGTTGCACGCTATCACTATTTATAAATTTATCCGTAAATGTCATCAAGTCTTCGTGTTTAAATTTATTGTATTCTTCAGTACCTAGATCAAAATCACTAAGAGCAAAATCTATAATAGAATTGTTCATTACAATAATAGATATTTATTATTTTCTCTTTAAAAGATTTATTTTTTAACGCATAAAAAAATTGATTTATAAAGATTTAAATTATAAACATCTATTATAGTAATGGACGAAATATTTCAAGTTGAATATAATGAAGCCGATAAAATTAATGTCATGATTAAATATAGTGCCGAAATGATTGCAGCACGTAGAATGTTTCATGGCACAGACGAAGAAAAAGTATATAATGATCTACTCCATAATTTAAATGGCAATCAAACATATTATAGTGATGACCAATACAATATCGATTTATATATATCATTAGATAAATTAAAAAAAATAGACAAATCTGGAGACTTGGCGTTATTTTTGGAAACGAATCCCGACAATTATAAAATAGTCATCGTGAATAAATCAATTCCGAAAATTACTGCATTATTTGACAGTCGTCAAACATGGGAATTAGTATATAATAAAGAAATGATGAGTAGTAGACGTGATCATATTTCTAATCCTACTTTTAGACAATTAAGTGAAGAAGAACAAGATGCCGTTAGAGAAGAATATAATTTAATTAATACCAATTTGGCATCATTACCTAAACTTGACTCTATGAGACGTTATTTAAGATTACAACCTGGTGAAATCGTAGAAATAGATAGATCATCGATATCAGCTGGTTCCGGAATAATGTATCGCATTGTTACTTAATAATAATCATCGTCATCATCTGTATAATAATCATCGTCATCATTGTTACCAGCTCCGAATGCTTGATTTCTATACCATCCACCATGCTTTGCTGTCATATGTGAATATATTGTACTTCCATCAAATGATTTATGTACATCATCATGATCTTGTCCACATTCGAAACACCAATGAATTCCACAACAGCAGGTAACATGATTACAACCACTATATAAGATTGATGGATGTTCACATTTGGGACAATTTTTAATATCAGGAGGAGTTGTTTCACAATCGGTACAAATATAATTTGCAATAACAGGTGCTTCCGCGGCACAATCTCTATTTGCATATGTAGATATTTTATTACACTTTGTACACCATGCATAATAAGCGTTATTGTCAATCTCCGGTAATTTTTGCACTTGGACAATACCGTCTGATCCCCATTTTTTCATTGTTTTATAAATCGGTTCGCGATTACAAAACATACAGGACATATGACGCAAGTTTACAATCATTCCTTTTTTATTGTCACCGTACCAACGATTACCACAGTCATTACATAATTTTTGCTTACAATTCTTACGACCGCATGCTGGCACAAGAATAACATTATCATCACAACATAGAGCACAACATTCGCGTTCAATAATACTTGTATGAATACTAGTTTGCACTTGTTCAATAATTTCACTCATATTTAATATTTGATTTCTATGATAATATTGTGTGGTTGGTTGTACACTTGGTACTGATTTATGAGTTTTGTACATATTATATAATGTTTTCGTATTTGATGCTTCAATACCCATTATTTGTAGTAATAGTTTACTGTCAAAAAATGTACTAAATGTATCCGATATCTCAGAAAATCTAGGTTCTCTAATAGGATTGCCCATAATACAATTTTTGCATGTTCCATATGGCATATCTTTACACATAATGAATTTATAAGAACATTTACTACATTGTTTAAATTTTGGTTCCATTTTACTCACACAAGCATGACATTGATTATTTCCAACAACTTTTACAACACAATCCCTAGCATAAAAACTATCACATGTGTAACATTGTACCATGAATACTTTATCATCTTTTAAAGGTGTTGGTACGTAATCAGTATGACAATAAGCACATATAGATTCCTCATCAATCATTGATATTGGTCGATCATGTGAACATTTACTACATTTAGTCATATGATCGGGATAAAAATTATCCATGGATTTAGGAATCATATATTTTATCGTAACAAACATATTTTTTAATGGTTTGTATGATGATAGATATATTAGTTTTTTAACAATATCATATTCTGTTGTCGTCAAAACATCTTTATTTTTAATTAATAATTTCAAATATTCAACCTTGAATGCCATGGGATATAAATTGATATCTTTATCCAAACTAAAATCTAACCAAGTTCCCTTAATAGACAATAAATATTTTGTTGCTTCCTCGCATATGACAGAATTTCTAGCCAATAGTGCAGCAGTAGCTTTATTAAATTCTCCTGTGATCATTGTACCTGGTGCAACACTATGAAAAATAATTGAAAATAGATCAATGCCTGGTATACATGGTACCGAAGATTTATTTAATGCAAGACCGTCTTTAATAGTTAAACGACTCATGATCTCAGTAATATAGCGTTGACTATCAATACTCATATCGGTCATCAATTTCGATGCATTTTTAACGTTAATGACTGCACTATTATCTTTATTATAAGATATAACTTTATCAAATTCATAATTTCGAATAATTTTATGAATTTCTTCCAAATTATTATACGAGTCTAAAGTCCATCTATCATACAAGATTTTATCTTTTACAGGTAGTTTTTTAGCTTGCGAATTCATGTTATCGATTGTCTTTTGTCTCATTGCATGAGATCTACATTTACACAACTTTCTATATAACTTGCCAAAAATCTTATTTTTAACTAGTAACATAATATTACAATTGATAATATTGTTTATAGATATGAAAATCTGATCAACATTATCATCAACTGTGGCAATAGTATGTGTAAAATTAGCTCTTAAATTATCAAAACTACCAAAGCCATCTCCATACCAATTTTCAACAATATCTGTTAAAATATTATCAGAAAAAGATTCATTATAATATCCAAAACCGTTTGTCATTGTTACCATATTACAACCAAAGTAATCTAAAGTAGTATTGACATTATTAATAATCATATTATTTTCTAAACAACGTTTCACAATATTTGACCAAATAAAATTATCTTTTAATAATCTCTTTTCCTTTGTACCTTCGCGATCCAATTTACAAGCTTTAGAAGATTTGTAAGTTTTATTATCAATACGTGGTAGATCGGATTGTATGCGAGACCAATCGATACTATTAATCATGTTGTCAATATCAATATCATTATTATGAGGTAATGAATCAGTAATATGAATTACATAAATCTTATCAACATTTTTATCATATTCTTGTGGTAAATTATCACACACGTAATTCATTGCATATTTAAAACATTCACAATAGCCTCCACCACCACTATCTTTCAAGTTTTGTAAGAAAGTTTCGCAAGATTTGTCCTCGAGGGCACACCAACCAGTATCACTTATAGGATTCTTCTGATCATGATCTTTATAAGATACAATACTAACTTTTTTAAAACCTGAAAATTTACACATATGTATCGCTTCAAAAAGAGATTTTTCAAGTCTCTCTATCCAAATATTCATAGATCCAGTACTATCAATCATAAACTGTAAGTATACACTCATTTAATATTAATTATTATTAACAATTAATAATAAAATAATCAATTTTTAATACCGGTACAACCACTCAAAATAAGCGTATGTACATTTACTAATGCAGATACGTCGGTGATACCAGTACAACCATACAAATTAAGAGTATGTACATTTGTTAATGCAGATACATCAGTAATATTAGTACACCAACTCAAATAAAGCGTATGTACATTTGTTAACGCAGATACGTCGGTGACACCAGTACAATAACTCAAAATAAGCGTATGTACATTTGCTAATGCAGATACGTCGGTGACACCAGTACAATAACTCAAAATAAGCGTATGTACATTTGCTAATGCAGATACATCAGTGATACCAGTACAATCATACAAATTAAGAGTATGTACATTTACTAATGCAGATACATCAGTAATACCAGTACAACAACACAAATCAAGAGTATGTACATTTGCTAACCCAGATACATCAGTGACACCAGCACAACAACTCAAATCAAGAGTATGTACATTTGCTAATGCAGATACGTCAACTATTTTTAACTTTGATAAGATTAATTTAACTTGCGTAGATGGATTAATAACCAACTTATTTAACATATCTAAATTATCTAAATTATTTAAAATATCTGACCGTCGTATTGTAATGTACCATGAACTTTTTTTATATTTGTACCAATCACGATTGGTATCTAAAAGTGATCTTTGATCCCTGACATTTAAAAAAGGCACTACACAATGACGTATAATATCATCGGGTAAATCGGTGAGGTTCACCATTGTTAATATAATATTGTATAAATTACATTATAAATAAATTAATCAATTTTTTCCAACAATTCAATAGTTGCTGTCATAGGACATCTTTCAATTAACAATCGTTGTCTATTGGTCAATAACCTTTCCATTATTATAGGATCAATAAGTAGTGTTTCTTCAATAATTTTATCAATGTCATGCAGATCATTTAACCAGGTTACCAATCCATCCATCATATTATCATAATATGGATCTTGTGACCTTTCACTAACGACATATACTTTATTTAATATGTATGGAATAATTCTATGTACTTCCAATATAGTATTTCCACCGTAAAAATGAATATTTAATCCGATTTTAGTTATTTTAACCATTTCGTCATACTCTTTAGACCAACAATTGTTATCTAAAAACATTGTATAATCTTTATCTTTACATAATTTATGTACAGGTTTTAAAATATTTATTCGTCTATCATTCAAGTAGCCAAGAAACATAACATTATTTATTCGTGTGTTAAAAGGTTCAATAACTTTATTTTTCATTAAAACATTCCAACCATATGGGGCAAATGTCGCATCAATATTTTTTGCTTTTAAGAATGCAATATTTATATGAGAATAATCAAATACTTTTATAGCATTATGAAACTTTGACCAGAAACTTTCTTCAAATGTATTTGTTGTGTCTAACTGTTCAAAATTATACATAATATATTTAGTAGGCATTGATATATCTTTAGCATTAAATATTAAATATGTTTTATTGTCATCATTTGCAACATTAGTCATAGGCCAATTTAATGTTTTGCTTATTATTTCACACAAGTTTTCAAAATATCTATTATTGTTCAAAATATATATCATTATTATTATATGTTTTAATTCTTTGTACCTGTTATAAAGAATTCGGGACCACGATCTTTCAATACTAAATTTTCTAATTTTTCAATACGTCTGCTTTGTGCCACATTATTAATTGATTGATCATCAACCGTATTTTCAACCGAATATAATTTATCACATATTTCTTTCAATGTATTTTTAAGATGTATATTTTTAGCGCGTAATTTTTCGTTTTCAATACGCAATATTTCATTTTCAGATGACATTATTATAATATGATAAAATAATAAAATAAATTAATTAACCAATTTTAAATGAATTGTTGCAATTTTGACACACAACGAAAATTGTCATGGGTTCATCTGCAGATCTAGATTGTAATTGATGAGCTGAACATTTACGTTGTCCACATCTTCTACATTTGTATGCATCCGTAGTAGCTAAATTATTTTTCTTGTAATTTATATATTCTTGTTTCTTAATAATAGGTTCCCATAATACAGGATTTAATACATCTGATTTTGCATATGGTAAACTAGATATTTTGGTTTTTCCAGATAATATATTTACTAATAATAATGGTGAATTTTTTTGATTCAAGTTAAAACATAATTCTGATAATTTTGTATTATATGTAACTTGCAACCATCCATCATCCACATCTTTCAAATGCATATATTGTACGGTATATTGATAAATACAATGTTCTAATTCTAGCGCATCCTTTGGTAATAAAAGTTTACGTAAATCTTTTAAACCATTATATCTATATATATCCATAGTTATTATATATTAATATCATATGGTTAACTATATTATAAATCAATTTTTAATTACGAAATTCCATTGTACCAGCTGTAAATAGTGGTTGTACACTGAGATGATTTGATGGTGTATTCGTTGTTTCTTGTACACGTGTCATTCTATTAAATTGTTGTTGAGCGTTTTCAGCTGTCTCATTAAAAAATGAGTCAAAATTGTCAGCCGGTAATGATCCAAGTTCAGGAATATCGAGAGCTGGTGCTACATTAAGAGATGGTGCATATTGTGTCACATTGCCGATTTTAGTCTTATTAAATTCATACATTGTAATAATCATATGATAATTTAATGGTTTCACATTGCCATTGCTACATGTAGTTTTTAATGAATGTTTAAATGGGGTGTCATATGATTGTTGTTTAGATGCCAAACTAAGTTCACATTTATTAAAAGTATCGGGGCTAAAATTTTCGATTTTATTCGTATATATCTCATGTGTGAAATGTAACGATGTTAAATAGGGACCAAGATGATATGTTTTATATATATGTATACCACGTTCTCGAACATATTCGTCATTATTTATACAAAATGAAACAAATTTACTCATTTCTGTACCATTAAATATAAAGCCAAAACCTCTTCCCCAATATTTGATCCAAATTATCATAGGATCTCTAACTCCTGCAAAAAATTTATAATCAATATTAGTTAATGTTTTGCATGCACCAATACATGATGTTGTTACCATGACTGTTTTACCATTGTAATATGATCGTACAATTGGAAAATGAAATTGAGATACTGTTCCCACAATTTCATCTGATCTACATTTAAATAATTCCATTGGAACACGAAAATAATCAGAAGTTAATCCATATTTAATAGTATGAGTATAATGTATGATTTTAGTATCTCTATCAGAATGAAATATTCTAATGCTTTCTCGTGACACAACAGTGTTGCATATTAAGTATTTAATATTTATATCATCACTTGAACAATTGAATTCTTTTACATAAATATCATAAATTATATCAATATATTGTTGTTCCAAAGTTGATTTTTCCTCATTATTATTAATGTGAAATATTACTTTTTTAACAAGCTCAATATCATCATCTTCCATCATTAAATATTGTTTAATAAATTCATCATTAATATAAATATTAGCGGTTTTATATGGTGTAATAAATACTAAATTATTCTTATCATTAATAACTTGTTCTACTGATGATCTGATAATTACTTTGACATTTGGAACGATTACGTCATCGTCCTCTGTTTCGTCACTATGTTCCTCTGACTCTACTTCCTCTGACTCTTTTTCGTTACTACGTTCCTCTACATCAAACACATCCATAACAATCTTACTAACAAGTGTTGATTTATCTATCTTACGAAATGTTGATAAATTATCTATATTCTTTTTAATATTTGTTTCTAATGTGTCTCGTAATAATAATACTTCATCAAAACATTGTTTAAAATCTTTATTACATGCAATATCAATGTCTGCATCAGCATAATGATAATTGACAAAATCTATAAAGCGTTCATCAAAAGGATTAAATGGCATGACAGACATAAAGTTTGCGAACAATGGATTGAAATTTGGTACACAACATGCCATTATTGATCCACAAACACCAATATTTGTCCAATCAACATTTTCAAACAAATTTATATTTTTGCCGCAAGTGAAATAATTAAATCGCATGCGAAAAATATCAGTGGTACAAGTTCCATACTTTATACTTTCATTATATATCTTTTGAACACATGATAAATTTTTACGCTTTGCTTTAACATTGTCTGATATTAAAACAGGTAAATAAGGTGTCTTATTATATATTACATCCATTTCCGGCAATAAATGTGCCGTATCAATATCAAATACAAATCGATCATCATTCGTCATTTTAGTTTTGGTGACATATTCATCCATTGATAAAGATAACCATGCATAATATAATATGTATCTGAATATATGATAATGTTTATCAATAAAACCTTTGTCATCAAACCATTGTAACAATTTTATATTGTTAAGAATTAAATGACAATGTGATCTGGATGACAACAAATTCATAATTAAATGATATCGTTCTTCCTCACCCATCATATCATTAAAAATTATTGAATTAATATCTTCGCATGTAATATTAATAGGTCTACTTTTCCAATATGGAGACCGATAATTAGTTGACATATTAATATGTTCGCCTCCATTTATTAAATTATAAATATAATCTTCTTCACCTATAGAAACATTTGATAACATAATATTGCAGTTTGCTTTAACATTTGCATAAGTAGTGTCAACAATATCTCTTTTTAAAAATTTGCTTGTAATATTTAGGTCACAGTGTGCTGTCAATTGCCAATATAATGTTTCGATAGAATTATATAACATTTGAATTCTACTTCTGCGTGTTTCGTAGGGATCATATTGCACAGCAAATATATTGTTCACTGTGCAAATTTTAATATATTTTTCAAAATTACTTTCTGTATGATATTGTTCTAAAAATACATCTATAGCATGTTTATTAATAAATAATAAATCTATTGTTAATAAGCTAATAGTAGATTCCAATGTATATTGTTTTAGCTGTATATATTTTTCCTCTGTAATAATGTCATCAACTGTTACTATTGATGCATACTTATTAAATATAGAATTTTTTAATGCTCTAGTTGGACATTGGACATATATTTCTTTATCATTGTCATTGCATAATATATATACAAAATTATGTGATTCATACGTGTCAGTCATTGATAATAATCAATAACGAATTAATAAATTAAATAATCAATTTTTTTCAATGCTATAAAATATATGAATACTTCTCATTTTGGTATTTAATAATATGTTTGCTCAATAAACTATTAATCGCCAACAATATATCACTTTTAGTAAATGAGTCAATATTTAAGGATATTATATGATTATGGATTTCATCATCACTAAATGATAATGTAGATGCAGATTTTAACATTTTAACAATATAACACTCTGCAACATTTACTAAATCTTTTTCATCTTTGGTATTGATAATAATATCAGTATCAACAATGATATCTTTATTAAATTTAGGAATTGAAAATCCAGATTGATCATATTTAATATAACCATGTTTTTGCAATGCAATAATATCATCACAAATGTCATCAATATCTTCATCTGATACTTTTAACATTTGTAGAACAGTATCAATTGTACTATTTGGATAATTCACAATGGTCATCATAATATTGATATCTAAAATTTTACCATTTATCGTAAAATCATTATATGATACTGTAACTGTGCATTTAGATGGCATAATTAAATGAGTTCTTTTTTCGTATTTTTTTACATAAAATGCATTGAATGTTGTAATATAATATTGTAATGCTGGATTTAACACCATATTGGTATTATTTTCTTTATCAATATGATCTGTAGCATCACATTTAAAAGTAACTAAATTTAAATCATATGACTTGTTATCAGATACTTTATTATATTTTTGCAACTTTGTATGTTTATTTTTAATATTAACGGTCAAAGCTCTAAATTCATCAACAATTAATACAGTTTCTTTATATTCTTTGATAACATTATCAATAAATATTATTATTTCATTATCTTGCGGCGAACTTAAATTTTTAATAGTATTGTCATAATTATCGCAAATTAATGCAACATTTTCATTAATAAACTCTTTAAATCCTGAGAAAAATTGATTAAATTTACTAAGATTTATTTGACTGTCATTAATGACAACGTATGTGTAAAATCTGTGCGCAAAATCTTTATTATCAAATAATATGGTTAAATGTGTTGCAATTCCAGGCACTCTAAAATCTAATAAACATTCTGATAAAAATAATAATTTATCCATTTCTATTAAATATTTATTAATGTTATCTTTAATGCTATTATTTATATTATCGCACACTATTGACCAAATATGATCCATCTTTAAAATACTTAAACATTTACGTAAATATGTTCCATTATCATCCCAATATGAATTTGCATCTCGTAACACAAGTAAATTACTAAAGTCATATGTTTTAACAATATCAATATATTTATTGTCATAATACATAGTTCTATATTTTGTGATATTTCTTTCTAATTTAGTTAAAGATTCTAAATCAGATATTTCATTTATTGGTCTAAATTGATCTAATAAATAAGTATTATACACTATGAACGCAACTGTGTTGCTTTCAAAGATTAATGATGTGTTGCTTTCTCGAATACATTTATGACAATGTGTTATGATTTTTTCATTAGTACTACTAGTATCAATTAATACTTGTTCAATAGTTGATTTTACGCAACTTTTTTTATTTTTTAAGAATTTATAAAAATTTTCATTGAATTGTAATTTTTCAAAAACATATGTATTAATGTCTTTATCAATATCTTTAATATCTTCTGAAAATTCATATTCATCAATAAATTTATTACATAAATTTGCCGCATCAATTAATAATTGTTTTATATGTAGATCAGGATCCAATCTTATTGCAGCGTACTGACATAATTCACTATTTCCCATGAATGAATTATTGATCAAATTAAATTTAATAATTAATGATTCCATTGATAATTGTTAATATTTCAACAGATATTATAAAAATCAATTTTTAATGAAAATGGCTATGATATGATAAATAATTGTTATCAATAATGCTTTACAAGCCAACATAATTAAATGATTATCTAGGAATGCTACTTTTTCAATAATTATCTTATCCAATCCATTGTACATTATTAAAACAGTTAATAATAACACTAATATACTTTGTTTATAACCACCAAATATTTGTTTTATTATTGATACTTTTTCATCAACCTCTTCAATACTCTGTACAATAACACCTCTAGAATGACTAGTAAGATTTTCACTATCTTCTTTTACTGTTAAATCGATCAATGATTGATTTGGTTTTAATGTAGGTGTGATCATTGGCTCAACTACGGGTGGGGGAGGAATCACAGATGTTGATGGGATCATAGGTGTGGGTGGGGGAACTGGTGGCAAACGTTCCATTTGCATTTGTTGCATTTGCTGTAACACTTCTTCTTTAAAAAAGATTAATGGAAATAATTGACCATTATATAATACTGCAGATGATGGTTTAACATTTGGTGCACTCTGTGATGTTATTATTTCGGCACCAGGAAGTTGTCTTGCATCAGTAATATTCTGCATCATCATCATTTGTTCTTGTGACACATTATCGGGTTGTGCTAATGGTTGTTGATATTGTTGAGGTGGTTGCTGATACTGGTATGGTGGTTGAGTACGAGGTTGCTGTTGTTGCGGTTGGGGTGCAGTAAACGTAGGTTGAGACACCGGTAATTGACCAATATTATTTATTAAATTATCCACGTCCAAGTTTGTATCTAAATATTCGACAACATTATTTTCCATATAAAATATTAACTAATAATAATATTTATATAATAAACTTAAAAGAATACTTTTCGTATATATGCTTCGTCCACATCCATATATAATCCTCGAAAATCATCATCTTTATTGTGTTCAGTATTTTTAATTTGATCATGAACATCCCCAGTATATGTTTTTAATTTAAAAAATGTGATATTTGGACAAGTATTTATGTCATTACCAGAAGGTAAAAAATTACTTAAACCATCTTTATCTTCTGACAAAAGTACCCATGTATCAAATGTTCGTTTATAATATGATTTAAATATAGAATCAATTTCATATTCGATATTACGCACTGCTATAGATTCAAACTTTTTGTTATATAGTTTAAATGATTCGACATAATAAAAATTAATAAGACATGATAATAGCATATCTAATGGTAACGTGGTTGCTTTACCATCCATAATCTTAAAGAATAATACGGGTCCAAATATTTGCGTTGATTCGGTATTTATAATTGAAGCGAAATAATTAAATTCAGTAGAATTGGTATAATTGTGATCACTAACATACATCGCTTGAATAACATAATCAGCATGTGAATAAATATTAATTGTATTTACATAATTTTCTGCTTTATATTCTAAACATTTTGTTGCCTTATTAATTAATGAAACACTATTTCCAGATTGATCATTATTATCAAATTTATCAACAGCAGGAATAGTTTGTTTTTGAATCCATGTTTTCTTTTTCATATCACTCACCCAATCATTTAAATCGCGTTTACCATTGGCAAGTATCACTGAATCAAAATTCCAATCTTCACCCATGTTGCCGCGAAATAACCATAAATCTACCATATTTATAATATATCTTTATGATTATTTTATGTTTACAAACGAAATATTCATAGTTTTTAATTTTTCATAAGCATCTTCTATTTCTATAATTTGATGAATTTGTGCAGATTGTGTAAGTTTATATTTATATATATAGTTTTTGGTGAATACAGGAATAAATAATGCTGTATTTGTGATGGCATATACGAAAACTTTATCTTTTAATTTCTTAATATTATTTTTTTCCAATTCTTGAATATATGGTTTTGTACAATCATCATCTGCATATCCCTTTATTAAATTGTTATTTTTAAATGACGATACTATTGCTATCCATTCATCAGTGTATGCAATTATTTCTTTCAATGGTATTCTACCTTTATATTTATATTTAGATGCATAAAATAATACTTGTGGTATTTCATAATTTTCTAAACTATTACCTAAAAATGTTACACAATCATCAAATGTTTTTGTATCATATGTTCGTTTTAAATATAACGCTTCGACCATTGCTCTTCTTTTACTTAAATATGTTGGATTAATCAGATCAAGATTAAAATTACCAGATATAATATCATCACGATAAGTATCTATATTTGTACTAATAATTTCTTTGGTATATGCATCCATATCAATATTTATAAATATTTTAACAGTTGCATTAATAGGTACAAATGTTCTTACATTTCTAAAAAAATTACTATATCCTAATAATATAGTTAATTTTTTATCATCATCATTTACTGATGGTTCCACATTAGATTTAATTTCATTAATATAAAATTCCATTCGACTTTTCCAATATCCATTAATCTTATTATTTAATTCTCTGGATTTAACCAAAAATTGCTTACTTTGTAACTTACTAATATTTTGATTTTTTGATTTATTAAGATAATATTCATAGCGTTGTATTAATGAATACATATTTTTATCATCCATTATTAAATCGGTCAAATCATCAAGATCTTTGAATATATATTTTGATTTCTTATATTTTTCATAAAAGTATACTTTATGTTGTTGTGTTAATCCAACAATATGTGCAAATATCATATGTTATAATACTCTTAGGAAAAATATTTATTATAAATATTATTATCTTATAACACTGTATATGACAGACAATAAAGATTATATATTTTTCTTTCTATTAATAATCTTGGCATTATATATTTATAATCTTCACCAGGAAAAAAACTATAAAGATTATGAATATAACAAAAAACTTAATATGTTCAAATCATTAACAAATGAGTACAAATTAAAATTAAACAGTAAACCAACTGCGGCAATGGATGATCTTATTGATAAACGTGATATTGCAGTAGTAAGTAATGCATTATATCCTCCATTAAATCGCGATTCCAAACCATTGGCAAACGATTATTTAAAATATAAGCAAGATGGATTATTCGACTATTCTACTAGAGACAATAGCGATACTTATAGATTAATGGGTTATCTTATTAATAGCGCTAACAAGGATGAAACTTGGAATATTTTTGGCAGACAAAAGTATTCTGGATCATCTCATGGCGAGTTTTATGCAACACGTCAATGCAATCAAAATACTTGCACTAAAATACCATTAACAAGAGATATTTTAACTGGAAATAAAATAGATGATTATTATAATTTACCAAATGTGTTGACATTTAGTTCCCCATTATTTACAACAGATAATTATGATGTTGTACAATTGAAGACATCTAATGGTTACTCCCCATATTATTAAATATGGTGTTCGGCCTCGTCAATATTATACGATCCAAAGAAATTAACATGGCCATCACTATGTCTTTCCGTAAACATAGAATCTGCTTTTGTTAAATATAATGATAATGCAACAATTATTATTAAATTATCTGCATTAACAATGTGTGTAGCCGTGGTCAATAAAGTTTTAATATATGTATCTTGCAACGTATTAATATCCATATTTACTGCGTATAATAATAATTGTTTTGATTTAATATAATTGTGTTTTGGAATATTTAAATTCCAAGCCCATGTAAATTCATCAATTCCTTTTCCAGCAGATTTAACAGTTCCTATTAAATTATATTTAATTTTTTTCTTATCGAGTATAGCAATAGGCATTATTTGATATATTTCATCTGTAAGAGTTAATTCCTGATATTTATGAGTTGCTCGCTGTTTGAAAAAAAATTCTAAGGAATTCAATATAATATTATTCATTATAATATTGTATATAAAAATAATTAATTACCACCAGTAATCATTGATAAAGGAATTCCATTTATTGATCTTGCATCAATGTTATCAACTATATTAACTTCTGTATCTTCATCCGGTAATAATATAGGAATTGTTTTTTTAGAATTGAGCATATCTTTGAGTGAATATATACTGCCAAAACCTTGTTCTCCTTTACTTTTTATTTTAATACCCTTAATTTTGATACGTGGAAATCCTCCCTTAATTGGTATAATATTTTTATCCATTATTATATAAAAATATAATAAAAGATTTAATCCTTAAAAACAATAACAATTCTTCTACGAGGTGATAGAGGATTATTCACTTTTCTAATTACAACATTTGAAGTAAGTGGTCTCACAGTTGTATCTTCAATAGCAGGTATAACAGGATCTTCATTGCTAACTTTGCAAAAATGTTGTATGTTGCAACATTGACCAGGATTATCACATGAATATTTTAAGTATTGTTTCTCTTCTAAATCACCGATAAAATTAATATATAATATTCTATGTAATGCTAATTTACGACCATTTAAATAATAATTAACATAACATGATTTATTACTATTGCATTTTGTTAGATAGCCTGACCATAAAATACATTCGTCGCTATTAAATATGCTGACATTTACATATTTTAAAAATCTTGTTAAATCATTGATTTCTAGATGATATTTGTCATTATTATGTTTTCTTTGTTTTAAACATAATTCTGTTAGTAACTTTTTTTTACTTGACATTAAGATAGTGCAATATAAATATTACATTACTAATAAATTACTTGCAATAATTCTGGAACTGAATTGATGGTTAACTTTGAACTTTTATATTTAATTTTAATGCTGTTATTATCATATTCTTTATTATATTGGTCTGTGCTATGATCTAAATTATTGAATGCTATTCCATTGTCAATAATCATTATTACAGTATTATAGTAATCATATAACATTATTGGAATATCATGCTGTTTATTTAAAATATACAAGTCAATGATTCCCAAATAATAAAACTCTTTGTCTAAAAATAACTTTGTGCGATATTCATCGATGAATACTTGAAAATCGATATTCAAAACATCTTCCAAATCTTTATATAATCCTTGTAACAAAGTGACATTATTTACCCACGTATATATGAACGATTTAAATGTATTTGCTAATTCGGTTTGTAAATCAGAATAATAACCTAAATTTCTGTATACATCATCGGACATACTATTTTTATACCAATATATACCATTACTGTATGCACGAAACAATGCATTAGAGTTTATTATAGTTTGATATTTAAACTTACCAATCTTTTCAAGTGGATTTAATAAATTTTCTTCCTGAATTGATTTTGCAACTTTAAATATTCTTCGTTTGCCAATTATTGGGATATTTGATTTACCAAATATTTCTCCCAACATTTTTTTAATATTCATATTATCACTTTTAATAATTTTCTGATTTTTTCTATAAGTATAATTATTAATATCAATAACATCTAATACAAAATAATTCTCTTCATTTAATATTTCTTTTGATTTCATGATATTATTTACTAATTCGTTACTTATTTTTGCAATAAATTCAATTAATTGTTCATCAGATATTCTAAATAAACAATGTTTGGACCATGAACAATGTATATTACTTTCACAATCTTTAGCATTCTTATTATGCATACATAGTTCGCGATTATTTTTAGGTTCATAATTAATGGTATTTACAGGTTCGTTATTTACTTGAATAAATTTTACAGCACCACCTTCCATGTCCATTTGTTTACCATATTCGTTAAATAATTCTTCAGATGTAATTTTTAACAATATTGATTTAATTTGATTTTTTTTATTCATACCATCACCAGCCAATATTTTAACTATTTTATTTTTAACAGATATTGATAAATTTAAATAATTTGATAATTCGTATCTAAATAATTCATAATGTTCTTCATCAAAACTATTCTTTTTTACAGCTACAATACGTTTATCAATAATTTTATTGTCACTACCTTTGTTAATCTCAATATCAATATCGTCATATAATGATCTATATTCTAAAATATAATTTGGTAACATTTGTTCCATATCATCTTGACTTAATTTTATATGTTGAACAGGTACATAAATTTGTTGTTCTATAAATAATGCTTCAATAGTATATATACCATCATTTAAATTATTATATATGAAACCTTTAACATTAATATTTACAATAGTTTCTATATTTTCCAAAAAATCCATAGTGTCCGTAATACTATTGGCTTGATATTCATCGACAATTGGTAAATGATATAATATACCAGATGGTTTAACAGGGATAATAAAATTCTCTTTAGTCATTAAATATTTACATTTATTACGAGAATCAATATATTGTTTTACAGGTATTAAATTATTCTTACTATTTGCGAAAAGAGCATAATATATATTCTTAGCATTATCAATCTTCAAACTATTAAATTCAATAGTCTTGCATGATAGTTTTACATATTGCATGATATGTTGAATTATTTCGTCTCCAGTATTGAATGAAGATGTAATATTAATATTCTTTTCCTTAGTATTTTTATGAATTAACATAATGGGATAATAATTTAATTCTTCCTTAATCAATATAATATTTTTACGCATAGGATCATTATAGTATAAAATATTTTCTATGTTTTTACATAAGAGAATAAAATCTACTTTTTCTCCCAATTCTTTCTTTTCAAAAATATAAATATTTAATCCTTCGTCCACTAGAACACCAGGTATAGAAATAATATCATCTGTAATAAAATGATCCAATTCATCATTGGTATTTAATGTTTCAATAAAGGTTTTCTTATCAATAAATTGTGTTTTAAGATCTCCAGAGTTTGCATATGTCCAAAAAACATTATTTTCAATAGCACCAACGATTTTATCTTTAATAGTTTGAAACGGTATGTCTAAACACGAACTTATTGCATTTAAAAATGGATATTCATCTTGTTTTGATCCAAATTTCATAAAATATCCGGTAACAGATTCAATCAAATAATTATTTTTTACCACTTTACTTTTTTTAAGAATATTGTTAAAATAATAATCTAAGAATTTATACATATGACCAAAACGTCCAGGTAACATTTTATTTGTGTCTTGTAATATATACAATTTATCACCAAAAACTTGTTTGTCATATTCTTCACCGGAGTTATTCTTTCCTAAACATTGCAAATGATAATTTTTCTTAAATTTATTTTTTGATAAGGCGGGATTTTTCTTAAAACAACATGGAATACACATATCTGTGTCCGAAGATCTAGATAAAAATCCTACGTACATATATTCTTTATTATCTTCAGGAGAACATGTATAATAAACGTCACGAGATCCAGTTAACTTTGCAGCAGTAATAGTCACATCTTTCTTCTTTTTACCCTGTGTTAGCTGAACTGTTCGTTCATAGTCACCGCTCTTGGTATTTAATTTGTATCCTTGACTAACCAATTTATCAAAAGTTTTATCAACTGTTATGGCAGGTCGTCTATTTTTATCGGCTGATTTTTGACAAGTTCTAGCCCATTGATGTTTTGTTTTCAAACCAATGCGATCACTATCTAATTTTGCCATTTCTTTAATATTATTTACATCAGCTACTTCAACATTAACAATATCTGGTACCTTATTTCTTCGTTTAGCAATATTAGTTAATGATTTTAATTTATTTTTAATTTGAATGCGTTCCGGATTTTTAACAATATAAGTATCCATATACAACCATAAAATAATTGCCATAAATGTAATAATTTCATCAAGTTGTTGTTGAGATCGTGCACCACCAATACGAATCTTATAATTTTCCTTTTTCTTACCTTGAATGTTTATATCAATACCAGGTGGTTTAAATTTTGGTACGTTTTGTAACTTTTTTAATATTTTTCTCGATTTCTTCAATAAAGGATATTTGTTAACAACTTCTTCAATCTTAATTAAAGCTTCCTTTTCAATTATGTTAAATTGTTTTGAGATTTCGACAGCCAATAATTTTGGAATAAATTCATAGTTTCTAAGAAAATAAACAATTCTATTTTCAATCTTTGATTCATTATCGAAATTAGATATTCTTTTATAACGTAAATAAGTACCGTATTTTGATTTATCATCTACAATATTTTTTTTAGACATTCTCTTTCTAGGATCAATCACTACTGCAATATAAGGAAAGAAATAACGAGCAAAATCAGACATATCATTATGATTAATTGAAATTTTATTAGGAAATTCAAAATGTTGAATAGTATTAATAAATGCATATTTAAATTGATGATTTTCGGGTTCAACAATAGATATCTTTTTATTTTCAGCATTAATTTTCTTAATTAAATCTTTAATATTCTGATACGTTTTTACAACATCTTCATTTGTAGCTTGATCTTCTTCTTTCCATGTTGATTTATATTCTAAACGCCCTGTTTCAAATAGTGATACAGCAATATATTTATTAGTAGCATTGCCTTTTTGTTCTACTTTAATCTTAAAATTAATACCATATGGTGAATTTTCAAACCACTTTGACATTATCGCATCTTTATCAACTTCTTTATGTTCTTGATTAAATTTAAATACTACTTTGTCACCATTAATTTGTTGCTGTATAAATGGATATGTTTCATTAACAATAAAGGAATCGAAAATGCGATATAAATTAATGCGATTCATATTTTTAATTGTTAGAACGGATAAATTAATATGGATTACAGCTTGGATAATAAAATTAGATTTTAATAGAGACTGGTAATCAATTTTATCAATTTTAACTTGCTCAATAGTATTAGTTATTTCACGATCTAATGCCATATCGTTATAAATGTTTTGATATATTGAATTAATAATATTTTCTTCATAATGTTTCTTTTCTTTATCAGGTTTAGTAAATTCTACAATTTTTAAAAATTCGTCAAATGATACATTGTAATAATAAATTTTAACATACACTTGAAATAAATTTTTTAAATCATCATAATTATTGGAATAATTATTACCAATATCATTGTAAATATCGCACATAAATATTTCATTATTTGTGTAATATCCTTCATATTCGTCCAAAATATTATTTTCATCATTTTGAAATCTAATTTTAGATCCATATTTTTTCATACTATCATTTAATAATTTCATATTACCTCTTAATTTTTCATAAATATTTAAATTTGCATTGGGTTCAATATCAACAGACAATAACTCATTTTTCTTAATCCATTTTTGCCCCAACATAATTTTATCATTTTTCACTGTATTATTTTCTGTGAGATCATATTCTGACCATATATACATTCTTGATGGTATAATGTACGGTGTTATCTTGGAGAATGAATCATTATTTTCAATATTCAATGCAATTTTTTGTTTAATTGTTTTAATGGTATCTGTTTTAAAAATATAATTTGCAAAAACAAAATGTTTATCATAGTTCTTTTTAAGTAAATCGTCATATACCAAATTAGACTTTGATTTGTCAAAATGGGATACACGATTTTTCTTATCATTTAAATCTGAATCTGTTTTTTCCAATGCTTTCGAGATTAAATTTTTAATAGAATTTGGATTACTATCAATTTGAGTTTCTTCCATTTTAAATGCATCACCAAGTTCCTCGAGGTCAAATGTTTCATCGGTGTCAATTGATAGACCTTCTTCGCTCTTAATTTTGTCAAAGATTAAATCGTCATCACCATTATCCATATCAACATGTTCGTCGTCATCCTCATCTACTTCATCCTCATCCACTTCGTCATCATTTCCTCCACCACTCTGGGATATTATATTTATGTTATTAATCTTGTAATCATTATCGTTGTCATCAACATTATCGTCATTATTTTGATTCTTAAATTTAATATAATTATTATTTTCAAACACAGTTGAATAATTATACTCTGATTTTTTAATATATGTGTTTTTAACAATATATGCTGTGTACCATTCACTACCATATTTATGTATAATATCTGATCTCTTTTGTGCGGTTTTAACAATATTTTGAATACTAAAAGTAATATGTTCTGTTAAAAAGAAATATATATACCATTTATCGCCATAGTGATTTGTTAATACCGCTAATTCTTTATCAGTTAATGCCATCAATGTATCAAAAAAATTCAAATTTTCTATTTTCTTTAATATTTTTTTAATCGATGAAGATATTAACGACCCAACGAATATAAAATATTGGTATTGGATTTTTCGATTTTCATTTTTATATTTATAAATAACTTTAATTGGATTATCCATAATACAATATATAAAGATTTTATTTATATACTGTTAAAAATAATTGCACAGTTGAAATTAATTATATTATCAAGCTGCTATCCAGAATAGTATTATTCAAATTAATGCCACAATAATGTTTTTCATTTACTGCATAATTTTCATAACTATATATACCTTTATTTTTGGCTTCCATTAATAAAAACTTGTTAATACGATGAAATAATTCCGTATGACCTATTTCAGGACATCCAACATGACCTATTTCATGAATAGCAACATATAATAATTCATTAATATCATGCAAAGAATTGTCAATCTTTGATCTCAAACAAAACACAATTTCTTCACCTTTATTAGTTGTGTATGATGTATAATGTGATTTATGTGACGATTCTTTGATAACAGAATGCGGCAATCTATTTTGTATTGTTTTACAATATGCATAATATTGTTTGGAATATTTATGATTAGTGTTTTCCATTTCTGATACTATTGTATTAATTAAAAGCATTAATTGTTTGCGAATATTATATAACATATTGGCGGCGTATTGTTTATCAACTAAATTTCTTACTAAAAATATTTGATCATCGTATGTTTTAACATAACAAACTTGGTTGTAAAATAAATATTTAAATATTATTAAGACGGTGATAAGAAATATTATAAACAATGATTTTTTCATTTAACATAATATAATATAGAGATTAAAAAAATTTACTATATTTTATGCTATAAAAAAAATTTATCTCAATTACAATTATATAGATAATGGGAAATTCTAATTCACAAACTAACAGTCCAAGTGGCAATTATGATACCAATTCTGCATCTGATACTTTCAATGTAAGCATTCAGGATATTACTGAGAAATATGAAGATGCTATGTCCGCTGTATCTGCTGGTAATGTTGGCGCAAACGCACAATATTCTGCTACTAGTGTCGAGGGACAGCAAATGCCAGCTATCATGGCTGGTGGATATGAAGACACCGAAATCAATGTTGTAGTAGAAGATATGGCTGGTGGCGCTATTATGGATGGTGGATATGATAGTGATGGAGAATCATCCATCGAGATTAACACCATGGCTTTTGAGAATATTGGTCAGAGTGGTGGAGCTGCAGCAGCAGATTTCGATTCTAACAAACTATTAAACATCATTATGCAACTTGGTGGCGGTGATGACGACGCTATGTCATCTGATTCCAATTCTGATTCTAACATTTATTCCGAAACACTTTCTAGTGCCGCAACCTCATCTGTGCAGCCCAAGAAATCTACCAAGAAAGCTAGAAAGCCTGCCTTTTCAATTAATGTCGACATTGATGACGATTCATCTTCTTCATCTGATTCTGACTCTGACTCTGATTCCGATTCTGACGCATCACCTGTTAACTCTGACGATATGCCAGTATCTAACTTCAAAATCAATTCAAAGTCAAGACTAGCCAACTCTGATGTGTATATCATGTCTGATTCCGATTCTGCTGGCGCCGGCAATATCACTATGTTAAATTTTGATAGACCTATGAAAAATAAAGGAAAACGTTGAGTTAATTTAAATTTTTTTTAAACGTAATATTATTTGTTATAATACTACATGATGTTGATTTATTGTTTTTTGTGACATTAGATCTTTTGCAAACTTTTTTCATTTTCTTTATTTTATTTTTATTTTCTTCAGCAACCTTTGTAATATATTTTGATACGACATCATTGTCATCATCTGTGTCTGAATCAAATCTAAAACCATAACTACTGAATAATTTTTGTGTTTTTGTTTTTGATATCTTTGTAAACATTTCCTCGTTTGCTTTATTTTCGTCATTAATAATATTTGTGAATATATCATGAACATCATTATTAATTAATTCAAAGAATTGGGTGGCTGGATTTCTGATTTGATTTGTGATATAATATAGATAATTTACTTTAATATCATGTGCATTAATATAATCAGGATGTTCAATTTGTTCTCCAAGCAACATTCCTTTATTATCATCTTTAACAATATAGACATATGGAATTCGTGTATTCATTTGTGGTGCATTACCAGGATCACGAGCTCGCATTCTTTGACATAGAGTCACATGAGCTGGTGCTCCAATAACATCATACCAATGCCATTCACCAATAGCACCAGCTCTAAACAATTTCTTTTGATAGTTTTCCAGGTCTCCTGCTTCCTGAATTTCTATTACACGTTTTCTAAATTCAGGAGATCCTGTTTTAATCTTATGACCTAAATCTTCAACAGACATTTCTTTAGTAATACCCTTTATTTTCTCATTAATATCTTCAACTGATTCCGATTCTTCGTTTTCAATATAATCTTCATCAGTTTCTATTTTATATCCCTTATATTTTGCCTTTAATAATCGAGACGTTACAAAATTATAAATTTCATATTCGCCATCAACAATCCTTTTCAATTCGGTTCTTAAAAATTCTAATCCTGCTACCGCATTACATTCTTTAAGCGACATAGATATTGCTTTACCAACTACTTTTTGGAAAACAATACTACTATCACGACGCTTTAATTTGAAACCCATGATCATAAAATCATATTCATCTGGCGTATCTTCGTATCTATATCCTAAATAATTCTTCTTTTCCATTAATGCTAATGGCTGAATAACCTTTTCAAATGCCATATTATTTGGATATGGTAATCGAATTTTAATTAATTTTTCGGCAATGTGACCCAATTTCATACACATGCATCGTGCCCAATAGTTCTTTGGCATTATTTTAGTTTTTTTATTCTTGAGTCTTAAATTATTAAAGTTAGAATCTGTATCACCGTAAGCAACAGTAGGATTTATTGTATAATCTTTATATACTTCAAGCAATGTTTCTTTCATTGACTCAATAAATTCATCATTATCTCTATCTTCCAATTCTTTATCTAAAATTTCATTAACTTTATCAAGATCATTAATTAACCATGCATTATATAAAGCCATGGTAATTGGTTTAAATTCGCGTTCCATATGATCTTTTGCAAGTGTTAATAGTTCTCGACCACCGCATGTTGTGGCAGCTGCTATAGGAACACATGATATTGGTGACACGCCAGATCCAAGTTGACCATAAATCGAATTCGCGGTAACTTTTAATGCTTTCTGTTGTCCGTTGTAAACTTGTCTCTTTTCTGGAAATTTTTTCATATTCTTTTTGGCAATCTTACGAGCACCTAATAAATTTGCCAAAATAGTACCAACAATTCCGGATTTACCTTGGATTTGACTTTTTGTTTTAGGGTCAATATTCTTCTTTGCAGTTGCAAAAGTTGTTGTCAAAATTTTACCAGTTTTAATCTTTTCTTTTACTTCGGCAAACTCAAGAGTTCTATAATGATAATCTGGAAGATCCATGTATTTAGGATCTGTTACATAAGTTTCATGAGACATATCCCATGCTATTTCAACACTGGGATACAGAGAATTAAAATCTAAAGTTACAATTGGTGTTTCATAGAAAGCTCGCTTTGGTTCCAAGACTAAAGCCCCTTCATATCCCATCTTACCACCATTAGCAGCTACTTCTTTATTCGGTTTAAGATCTCGAATTAGATATTTATACTTTTTACATTCTCTGGCAAAGAGTGATAGAGCTTTAATACCTTGTCCTCTCAAAATAATATAATTGAATGGAACACTTGATACATTTGCTAAAGCCATTCTCTGTGTAACAAAATCTAATCTGTGAGCCAACTTATTGACTAGTGCACAATCCTGTATGCAATATTGATGTATTTTACGTCTTTCACCTGGACCTATGGGAAAAGAATCGAATAATTCTTGTGGTCCCATATCGTCTTTTGCTAAACACATTTTACATATTGTTGGTAATAAAACTGTATCTGGTATTATAAAATGATCATCATATACTTCTAATATTTGAATTTTAGTTTCAATCATAAATTCATCTACTTCGAATTTAACATAATTACCTACCTCTACTTCCCCCGTGTTGCAAAATACTTTATAACGGTCATGAACATGATCTATGGTAACTTTACTCTTCATAAAGTGTTCTGCACATGCACTCAAACTATATGATGGTAATTTTTCATCTTGTTGAATTAATTTCATAGTGTCAAAGTATTCTCTGCCAGGAATGGCATATAAAAACATTTCATTATCACCTAGACCTGCTGAACTAATCATTTGTCTTTGAAATTCACATTTATGAGTCTTTAATTTAGAGATATATGATATTCTTTTTTGGCAATTTATACCTGGTTGTTCTGATTTAACATGCACATACTTATTATCGAAATCAAATATGTTAAAACCAGTAATAAAATCAGGATCAATGTCTTGTATGGTATCTTTCCATGCCAATAATAAATCTTTTTGTTCCGAAAAACATTGCATATTACAATCTTTAATGCGTTTACTAGAATCCAATGCTAAAACATCCGTTCTAACAATTGTTTCAGACCCATATAAATTTACGGTACAACATATTGACACAATCATATCTCCGTCTCTCTTTGCTTGTGGAAAAGTACCATCTTCGCTAATACACTCAATATCATAAGATAAAGTTTTGAACGGAGCCAATAATTTAGGTTCACCAACATATTCAACGACATTGTTGTAATTTACAGACACATAATAATCTGTAGTGACATCTGCTGTATCCAAATATGCATAATCATTTGTTAAAACATTCCAATCGGCTGATGCTAAACATTGTTTATGTGTAAATCCTGTAACCGGATCTAATTTTTTTTCATAAGTATTGAATTTATATTTTTCTCTATTATCAATTGTACTAATTCTATGATCATTATTAAATATTTTTGCAAATTCTTCCCAAGCTTTTTTAGTATCAAATTCAAATGTCATAAACTTAAATTTTTTATTACCACAGAAATTTTCGTGCAAATCATGATGCTTATCAGCATTAGCGCTATGAATTTCCTTTTTATATTTCGTACATAATGATTTAAAATAAACCATTGCCTTATTACATTCCAGTTCTTTCCAACTATCAGGTATACGAATGTGAAAACATGGTTTGTAGTTATTTACTTTAACGGTGATGCTTTCGCCATTATCTAATCTACCGAAAATATATATTATAAATGTATTATAATTATTTTCCGCTTTACCATCTTTATCTTCTACGGCAATATCTTCGCTATACCATGATGAGGCACAGAATTCAATATTATCCATTTACTATCTATATTGATAACGATTTAATCATTTAAATTATCAAATTTTTTATGTGTCTTATATTATAATGCCCGATAAACAGTATCTTGCAATAATGATTAATAGCTCTCCTGAAAATAATCTTTCATTTTCAGCTCCTGATTTCAAATCTGCTTCTCAACATTTAAAGAAACAAGTAACAAACGGTACTATGTTTCAACACATAAAATTACTAGAATTAGATACACTAATATCTAAAACCTATTATTTCTAAAAAATTGAATAATTCAGTATTTAGTATGTATTATTCAATATTAGCAATGGATATGGACCAATACTACGATGATAAACATTTTGGTCGTGTGACACGGCATATGACAAGATCTAGTACGACGGATTCTTGGTGCAGCGTACCGAATTATGGAGAGTCAGGACAATATCTTGGTGGAACGCGAATTGGTGCTACTGGTGGATCGCAATATGGTGCTAACAGTGAGTCGCAATATGGTGCTGTCGAATCACAATATGCTACCGAATCACATAAAGCATCGAGACAGCATGTAATTACAAATAAAGGATTGGATAATTTTGGTAACACATGTTATCTTAATGTTATTATTCAGACATTATTACATTTGAAAACATTTAGAACAGTGTTTGATGATAAGAATATTTTGGAACTATTTTGTCAAAAACATTCATTCATGGAATTAGATGAATCGATTATTATGAATCTTAGAGCACTATTTTTTGGTCTAAGTGATAAAACAACTAAAATTAAATCTATTGCGCCTCTAACATTTCGGAGTGCGTTACAATATGGTAATGCATTATTCAATAATGATGATCAACAAGATGTACAGGAAGCATTTATTATGATTTTGGAGATGTTACATAATGAAATATCACAAAAAGTAACTAATCCCATGCCATGCATTAATGCGAATCTAAATGATGCTTGCAACATGCATTGGTATAATAATTTTTCACCAATATACAATCTATTTCATGGTATGTATTATGTTCAAAGACGATGCATGAATTGTGCTCATAAGAAAATTAATTATGAACCAAATTGTTTCCTAGGTTTAGATATTACAACATTAAATGATGCTGACATCGAAGTTGATTATCAAGCATATTTTACGCTAAAGTGTAAAATTAATTCGATAAAATTGTCTGAGGTAGAAATAGCAATGATGATGGAATGTCTGTCAGCGGACACAAAGGATGAAATAGATATTATAGCTCGCAACACTATGGAAAATAAAATGGAATATTCATTACAATCTTGTATTGATAATTATCATGCACCAGAATCTATGGATAGTGTACTATGTTCGCAATGTAATTTAAACTATGAACATTCTTGTACATATGGAATAACTATTGCTCCAAAAATATTGATGATTCAACTTAAGCGATTCAAATACGATGGCAGTAAAATTTGCAGTCGTATTTCATTGCAACATACTATCACGATGCCCAGCGCCACAGGTGCTACAGATTATAGATTAAGCTCTATAATTAATCACACTGGTCTAAATACTCTATGTGGACACTATTATATGTATAATTATGATAAAGAATTATTGTGTTGGTATAGATATAATGATCAAAGTGTTGTAAAGACATTAGAGAAAAACATAAACTTGACAGAATCATATTTATTACTTTATGAGCTTATGTAATTAACAGAATGATTATTAATATCTTTGGCAAACGTTCAACAATTATTTTATTTTTTATATTATCACTGAAACTATCAATATCATAATTTAATGGTAATTTGAGTAACAACATGGAGCAAAGTTTTTCCTCAAAAATATCATTACATATTTGTTCGAATGGTATACCACCAATATCAATTGACATTAAATCAGTGTCTTTGTAAGATTTACCACCCCATGGTGGATCTAAAAATATTACATCTTGTTTCAATTGTCGCATTACTGTCAAGTAATCCACATTTAGACATAATACATTTTCTTTATTAAACAGGGAAACATTTGATACCAAATGTTTATATCTCTGTTCATCGTATTCTATTGCGATAACATAATATAGTGATGACGCAAATGATAATACATTACCACCTAAGCCGGACATAGCATCCGTAACAACAATATTTGTATCTTTGTAATATTGCATAATATATGTTGTTATAATATCTGCATTTTTTGGAGGTGATATAGAATATAAGCCAACCTCGTCATATTTCAATTGAGATCGATATTTTTTATGTAAATATGGAAAGTATTTGTGTAAATAAGAAATATCAGCGGACATTATGTTGTTATATAAGAATGATAACAAATATTTAAATCTTTTCCATAATATAATGAGCAATATTTTTATTGTTGAAAAATTATCTAAAGTCATAGAATTAATGAAAATCGAAATGAATCTAATATACGACACGCCTACCAAAATAGCAAATATGTATCGTATTGATGCTTTAGAAAAGAATACAAAATATATTAGTAATATGTCAAAACAAATTAAAGGTGTTGATGATATAAATAAGATTTCGGGGTTTGGTAAAGGAACAATAAATCGTGTGTCAGAAATATTATTAACTCGAGATCTAAAAGAAATAAAATATTTGAAATACAAGCTCAAAAAATTATATACATTACATCAATTGACAGAAGAATTGAGTACAGTCATAGGTATCGGTTCTATTACTGCATTAAATTTAATTAATACTTATGATATTAAATCGTTAAATGATCTAAAACAAAAAGTTAAAAATAATAGTATCGAAGTTAATGATAAAATTAAGCTTGGACTCAAGTATGAAGGTCATTATGAAAAAACTATTAAAAGAAAATACATAGAAAAGTTATATAGCAGCATTAAAGATCATATTTCTATATTTTCAATGGTTTGTGGTTCTTATAGACGCGGTAAAGCTACAAGTCATGATATTGATTTATTGTTGTGTGATGATAAATTAAAAACGTTAGATGATGTTAAACAATCTGATAAATTATCTAGAGTGATTAGAAAATTAAAAAAACATAATATTGTTACTGATGATATCACCAGTGAAAATGTTAAAACAAAATATATGGGATTTGCAACTTTTAAGGGGAAAACATATCGTATTGACATAAGATTAGTTCCAAAGGAATCATTATATTCTGCAATAGTTTATTTTACAGGATCATTTGAACATAATATTAAAATGAGAAACAAAGCTAAAAAGTTGGCATATAAATTGAGTGAATATGGTATATTTAATATTATGGGGAAAATGGTTCCTATAAATTCCGAGGAAGAAGTATTTTCAAAACTTAAGATGCCTTATTTGGAGCCATGGGAACGTTAAGAGCCAATAAATTTAACCGTTACAGTTGTACTAAACGAATCCATGTTTATATCATTAATATATTGTTCATAATTTTTATACAATAATATATCAATGCAACTATTGAGAGTTGTGTTATTATACATAAATGTATTATTAGCATTAACCTTGAATATATTACCGGAACTGTGTTTTATTGATGTATCAATGAATTGACCATTTATATTACAAAATGTTAATATTCCAAGTCTATTATTTTCAAGATAATTTTCACAATCATCATTATCATTTAAATCCCATAATATGTTGTATGTTATTTGATAAACACCAATTGATTTTAAAGTAGGAGTATAATCATTGACTGCAAAAATAGTATCATTATGATCAGCATGTATGCAATATACAATTTTATATAATTTTAAAGTGTCGGATACATAATCATTAACAATGGTTACACAATTGGTACTTAATTTACCATTATACATTGTTAAATATGTATTATTTTCTATGATTTCATTCACAATTGTTACTGTATTAAATCTAAATACATATTCCCAACACGAATTCAAATACATATATAATTTTCCATTATCGCTATTATTTGAAGAAATTATAACATGTGTGTAATCATCGTATACAATAGTGTCACTTAACATTGCTGTTATAGAATCAAAAGTTTTTGTAATGTGAAATGTTGTACCTTGAATACCTATTGGACCCTGAATGCCTATGGGTCCTACTGGACCTGCAATACCTGCAGGTCCCGTGTTACCGGTGACACCAATTATACCTTGAATACCTTGTGTACCCATACCAGTGTCACCCTTGTCACCTTTATTACCTTGTGTTCCGTTATCGCCACGTGGTCCTTGTTCACCGCGTGGTCCTGTGATACCTACGAGCCCTTGAATTCCCTGTATACCAATTGGACCTTGACTTCCACTATCACCCTTAGCACCTTGACTTCCAACATTGCCACTGGATCCTGTATCACCCTTGACGCCCTGTTCGCCTCTAGGTCCAGTTAATCCTACAGGACCTTGTAATCCTTGGACACCTGCATTACCGGCACTACCTTGAACACCACTATCACCTTGTATACCTCGATCACCTTTCAAACCATCATCACCAGTTATACCGCGATCGCCTTTTAAACCTTGGATGCCCTGAATACCGATACCACCCTGTAAACCTATGTCACCTTGTGCACCACGATCTCCTTTCGCACCAGTATCTCCTTTCACACCGATTGGGCCCTGTTCTCCAATATCACCTTGTAATCCTCGATCACCTTTCAAACCATCATCACCAGTTATACCGCGATCGCCTTTTAAACCTTGGATGCCCTGAATACCGATACCACCCTGTAAACCTATGTCACCTTGTGCACCACGGTCACCCTTAATACCTGCATCTCCTTTCACACCAACTGGTCCCTGTTCTCCAATATCACCTTGTAATCCTCGATCACCCTTAATACCCTGACTTCCTTTATCACCGATATCACCTTGTAATCCTCGATCACCCTTAATTCCTTGGACACCGATTGGTCCCTGAGGTCCGATATCACCTTGTAATCCTCGATCACCCTTAATTCCTTGGACACCGATTGGTCCCTGAGGTCCGATATCACCAAGATTTCCTTTTAACCCTGTGTCACCTTGCATACCACGATCACCTTGCAATCCTCTTTCTCCCTGATTTCCTACAGCACCAACTGGTCCTTGTATACCTTGACTACCGGTTGGTCCCTGGCCACCAACTTCTCCTATGTAGCCCTGAATTCCTTGTATACCTTGACCACCTTGTATACCTTTGTCACCCTGTAAACCCTTGTCTCCTCTACAACCAGATGGTCCCTGTGGACCGGGATCACCTTTTGGTCCCTTGGGTCCTTGAATTCCAATACCTGGGTCACCCTTATTTCCTTTGTCTCCTTTATCTCCTTTACAAGATGGTATACTAGGAATACAAGATGTGCTAGGGACACATGCGGATAAACCAGGTATACCTTGTGGTCCCTGACATCCCTTGTCTCCCTTATCGCCTTTATCACCTTTATCACCTTGAGCACCGTCACATCCATCAATACCATCGCAACCAGTAACACTAGATGACGAACCGTTTAAATTTGTACAATATGGTGTTTCTGCATCTTCGAATCGTAAAATATTATTTTGTCTGTTATATATTATGCTACAATTAGAAACATCCTTCACTAAATATACCAGTTTATTATCACAATTGGACATTTATAATATAGTAATATAAATTATTTTACAAGGTTAAAAAATATTAAAATCTGTCCCAATAATAATTACTGATGGATACAATTGATACTAAAATTACAAAATTAACAATTGATAAACCCTTTTATAAAAATATTTATCTTATATCGTACATGTTGTTACAAGGAAATATAGACAATGTCAAGAAAATATTAAAAATAGATAAAAATAATTATAAAAAAATAAGTTCCAACGTTTTAATAAATCTTTGTAAATCATTTCACTATGATATATTACTTGATTTCTTTTCACTTTTAAACGATGACGCTATAAAATATTTATCTTTAGTGCATGATGATTGGTATGTTTTATATTTTTTTAAAAACGCACACTTATCACATATTAATAAACTTTTAAAATGGAAACATTGTATTTCGTTTGATGAAGCGGTGGATGATTGGTATATTTTGAGAGTTTATTTATCAGAATATTATTCGTCCAACACTGTAAATATTAAATTGCTGAATGAATTGTTAATTTTATCTAAAGATTTTATTGAGAAAAAGCGATTTTCATTATCAATTATCAATTTATCATGTGTCAATGGTTATGATGAAAATGTGTTAGATACAATATTAAAACATTTTCCAAATGCTATGTCAGATTACGATTCTAATTTAAATACCCCATTAATATTAGCGTGTCAAACAAAGAATGAAAAATTGGTAAATTATATTTTTAAGAAACAAGAAATAGATTATAATTATTTTGGTACAACTTGTGCTATACTATGTGCAATTAAAAATAATAATAATTCTATGTTGCGACAACTACTTCAATTTAAAGATATTGATGTTAATATTCACGATACATATAAATGGTCACCTGGTCACTTAATATTCGCTAAGAATATTTCAATTGACCTAGATCTTAAACAAAAAATTATCAAACTAACAAAAAATCTAAATAGTCAAAATTTAAATGGAAACACAATTTTACATCATATATGTTCACTCAATGTATTAAAAGATTATAAAGATATATTAAAAGATAAAAAATTAAATCTATTTGTTAGAAATATATTAGATATGACACCTATACATTATTGTTCCGATATCCCAATGTTGAAATCAATCACTAATGTCAGTGCGAAAGATATAGATAGTGTATTAGCAAATACATGCAAGTATCCAATCGATAATAAGATTAACTTTATTACTAATACTCAAATTAATTACAGTTTATTCACAGCAACAGATTATGATTCAATGATTTATTTATTATATTTCATTAGAAAATATAAAATAAAAATTCTTGCTAAAGATGAAAAATATAAAATTCTTAGAAAAAATAATAATCAAGAAATTAGTAAAATATTTGATATTTATTGTGCCGCTCATAAAAATAATAACTATTTGCAAAATATTAATATTATGTGGCACGATAAAAATAATTACTGTTATAGTAAAGGTATTGAAACAATGATAAAGGATAATAGTGGTATTAAATTTATATATGTAACTATTATTAATGATGATTCTGATCATGCAAATTGTTTAATTATTGATGGTAATTTAAAAAGAATAATACATTTTGAACCATTGGGAATAATTAATCTCAATATATTACAAGATTTTGATAAAAAATTTAAAAAGATATTTGCAAAATTGTTGCCAAATTATAAATATTATTCACCAAAAGACTATATGGATACTAATTCATTTCAACATTTATCAAATGAAACAAATAAAAATCTAATTAAGATTGGTGATATTGGCGGTTTTTGTTTGGCATGGACTCTTTGGTTTTTAGAATTATACATTAAAAATCCATCTGCTAACTTGTCAACACTTATTGATAATTCTATAAAGAAAATTATTAATACAAAAAGTTTATTTAGTGAATATATACGATCCTATGCCAGTAAATTAACATCATTTCGCGAAACAATTTTGGAAAAGAATGAAAATTCGGGATCACGATTATACAATGTGCATCGATCCAATAGAGAAATACATGAAATATTTAATTTAATAAATCAATTATATAAATTAAGCTAAGCAGAGCAGCTACTACATTCTCTGTTACTTAGGTCACAAGTAACTTCTTCACTAACGACCACTTTAACGGGTGCAACATTAGTAGCATTATGTGCTGATTGCGTTCTAACATAGTAGGATGCAGTCTTTAATCCATGTTTCCATGCATAAAATAGAGCTGACTTTATTTTATTCTCTTCGATAGCTGGAAAGTGTAAGTTCATTGACTGTGACTGATCCGTGAATGGTGCTCTAGCTCTAGCATGATCCATTAACCATCTCTGTTTAATTTCCCAAACTGTCTTGTATAATACTTTAATGTTATCGGGTATAGATGAGATTGATTGAATAGAACCACCATCGGCAATAATATTATCTTTCATTTCTTCGGTCCATAATGACAACTCTGACAAATCCGATACAAGATTGTTATTAATTGACTTGAATACACCAGAACTAGTTTTTCTAGCATAAATATTTGATGTAATAGGTTCAAAACATTCATAATTTCCCAAGATTTGAGATGTTGATGCTGTAGGCATATTTGCAGTTAAGAAACTATTTCTAGTGCCATATTTCATAACATTACTCTTTAAAGTAGTCCAATCCAAATTTAATCTTGAACTGAACTTCACATCACCATAATCCATATCAAATTGAAAAATGCCCTTGGAAAATGGAGATCCTTCAAATCGATCATATGGACCATCGACCATAGCAAGTTCCATTGATGCCTGCATACATCCGAAATAAATAGCTTCCATAAATTCACTTTCAATATCTAATGCTTCCTGCGATTCATATGGAATTCTAAGATCCATTAATAAATTGGCTACACCTTGAATACCAACTGCAATTGGTCTCGTTTCATTATTTGAAAAACGCGCTTCATCAGTGGGATATTGATTAATATCAATGACTTTATTTAAATTGCACGTAATATGTTTCGCGGTAGCAATCAATTCATCAAAATCATATTTACCATCAACTAGAAATCGGTTTACAGCGATTGATGCAAGATTACATACGGCATGACGATCTGGACCAGATACTTCAGTAATTTCACAACATAAATTTGATGACTTTACAGTACCGATATTAGATTGATTGGATCTCATATTAACGGTATCTTTAAACATCATGTATGGTAGACCAGCTTCCGATAATGTATCTCTGATGAAAGGCATAATGGCTGCAGCCTTAATTTTCTCTCTATACATACCTTTTTCAACATATTCCCAATATAATGTTTCGAACTCGGGACCATAAGCATCTGTGAGACCAGGACATTCTTTAGGACACATTAAATACCAATCGCCATCAATTTGCAATTGTTTCATGAATAAGTCAGGAATCCATAAGCCTAAGAATAAGTCTCTGGTTCTCTTATATTCTGATCCATTTAACAATCCTAGTTCGATAAATTGTTTAATATCAGCGTGCCATGGCTCAATAAATGCGGCGAAAGCTCCAGATCTCTTTGATCCACGACCACCTTGGTTAACATAGTGAGCAGTATCACTAAATACCTTTAACATTGGTACAATACCAGAAGATTCTCCATTACTACCATTAATCTTTGATCCTTCACTGCGAATATTAGACATATGAAATCCGATGCCACCACACTTTTGACTAATTTTAGCACAATCTGTTAAAGTTTTATAAATACCAACAATCGAATCTTCCATACCTAGAAGGTAACAAGATGACAATTGATCATTATTAGTGCCGGCATTGAACAAGGTTGGTGTTGCATGAATGAATTTACCAGAACAAATAATTTGAAAGGTTTGTTTAATGGATGCTAACTTTACAGACAATTCATCTTTCGATTTATAGTTAATTCCAATGGCACATCTCATGAACATATCTAGTGGAGATTCAATATTAATGTCATTAACTTTGATATTGTATGCTCCATTCATGGTCATGTAGCCAAAATAAGTAACAAATGTTGGCATTTCCTCATCATCAACTAAATAATCGATAGATTCTTTATTTTCATTAACAAAAGTTACATAATCTTTTGCCAAATAATTGGCTGTATTTGAATCAATGTAATTTGTTCTATCACTATAAAGTGGTAAATCTAATGTATTTTGAACATATCGAATTGTCTTTGTAAACAATAGGAGAACTGCTAATCTTTCATAAGAATGATCCATAATGGAGAAATCTACACAAATATTAGTCAACAGATCAATAAATTCGAAATACGTCATAACATCTGTCTTATATATTTCAAATTTTTCAACAATATTATGTATATTGAACTTGAGATGACCATAAGGTAATTGGTTAATTGTTTCAATAACATTAATTCCAGAATAAGATTTTGACATTACTATAGAATATTTATTTTTCTATAAAGGAATTTTTTATCAATTTTTTTCTATTATTTCAATTAAAAAATAAACAAATCTGCAAAAATTTGAGCAGTGCATATTTTGTCATTTTTAAGATACCAGGCATTAACAACGTTTTTTTCCAAATATGTCATAGGTTTATCTTTATTTACTGCATTATATGATGTAATATAATCTTCTAACATCTTACATTTACCACATTCGTCTTTCACATATCCATGTTTATTGAGTTGGTCATTAATATCCATTGCCACATTATTTAATGCAGGATTATATGGAAAATATTTACCTAGAAAAATTCTGGCATGATTTTCAACTAATTTATTATAATAATCTAATGTGTCTAATTTTTTAGCAACTTTAACGGTATAACTTAATGGTGCATCTGTCAAACCATAATCCGGAATCAATGTTAATTGACTATTACTAATTTTATTAAAATCATGTAACCAAGTTTTAAATACGGTCACACTATCGTAATAAACTTTTGGCGTATAAGTATAGTTTTTTCCACGATCTTGATTCTCAATTTTTTTGATATAATTATCATATTGAATCCAATTATAGAATCCTAAAGATGGCATATCTAGAATATCGTTGATATCTAGAAATTGACGAAATACATTTTTACCTTTACCACCAACAAGTTGAATACATTGATCTTCATACAACTTACTTTTAAGAATCGTAGTTGTTTCATCTTTATCCTTATCAACACGTTCATGTTTATATGACCAACCGTTAACCTTATTACATATCAGAATTTGTTTAATCTGGTCAACCACGCTCATTGTAATAATAATATTATAAATCTAATAAATAAATTAATCAATTTTTAATTAATGAATGTGCAATAAGAAATAATAAAAATATCACTATAAATACGTTAATACTAAATATTTCATAATAAATATCTATTATGAGTATTATTTTTAATTTAATATAAAAATAACTTTTTAAAATCT
>Ga0233443_1000612_pt1 | contig 37978 bp, 18 predicted proteins | sample SI_123_September_2_FD_182784 | JGI IMG/M metagenome (GOLD analysis project Ga0233443, IMG submission 182784) | Seawater microbial communities from Saanich Inlet, British Columbia, Canada - SI_123_September2016_200_MG | ecosystem: Environmental > Aquatic > Marine > Inlet | place: Canada: British...
ATGGATTTTACTCGATATACAATAAAATGTCAACGAGCTTTAAATACAGCCAGGGAGATTGCTGAGGGATATAATCATCAGGCGATAGAGAATATCCATATTTTGAAAGGATTAATTGTGGAAGCGGCTGATACAATTAAGTTCTTGCTGGACTTAATCAGTTTTGATAAGGATAATCTGAACGATGCCATCAACAAGCATTTATTGACCTTACCAAAAGTTTCAGGAGGGGATTGTTATTTTTCAAAAGAATCTACTGAAACCTTAAATCTGGCAATTCAGGTTAAGGTTGATTTAGATGATAAATTTGTGTCAACAGAAGTTCTTTTCCTTGCTATTCTCAAAGGAGAGAACAGCACTTCAACAATTCTTAAAAATCTTGGAATAAGCCAACATGAGTTGTTAGCGGCAATTAAGCAGTTTCGAAATAATAAGAAAGTTGAATCTTCCGAATGTGAAGAACAATTTGCCACTCTATCAAGATTCTCTATTAACCTAAATGAACAGGCAGAAGCAGGAAATTATGATCCGGTTATTGGAAGAGATGAAGAAATTAGGAGAATATTGAGAATAATCAGCAGGAGAAAAAAAAATAATCCTATTCTATTGGGTGAGCCCGGCGTAGGTAAGACTTCTATAATTGAAGGTTTAGCGCAAAGAATCGTTTCTGGGGACGTTCCTGAAAATCTCAAGGCTAAGCAAATATTTTCACTTGATATAGGATCGCTAATAGCGGGAGCAAAATATAAAGGTGAATTCGAGGAGAGACTTAAATCTGTTATGAACGAAGTGATCGCTTCAAATGGAGAAATTATCCTGTTCATTGATGAAATTCATTTGCTGGTTGGTGCTGGAAAGGGGGATGGAGCCATGGATGCGGCGAATATTCTAAAGCCTGCACTCGCAAAAGGCAACTTAAGAACAATAGGCGCAACCACACTTGATGAGTATCAATCGTATTTTGAAAATGACAAAGCACTGGTAAGGCGATTTCAAAAAGTAATCATTAAAGAGCCATCAGTTAACGTATCCATTTCAATTCTTAGAGGGCTTAAGAAGAAGTATGAACTTTATCATAATGTTAAGATCAGGGATGATGCATTGATTGCATCTGTTAAACTATCCGACAGATTTGTAAATGACAGGTTTCTGCCTGATAAAGCTATTGATTTACTTGATGAAGCCTCTGCCAAGCTTAGTATGGAAATAAACTCTATTCCTGATGAATTGGATAAACTATATCGAAAGCAAAATCAATTAAATATCGAAAAGGAGATTCTAAACTTAGAGCAAGATTCCGTGAATTTGAAACGAATTGAAACGGAATTGACAAGGTGTAATACAGAACATAATCTGTATTATAAGAAATGGCAAAAAGAGAAAGAAATACTAAATCAGATTTCAGGTCTCAGATTGGAAGAGGAGGAACTATTAGCAACTGAAAAGAAGGCAGAAGATAACGGAGATTATGGGAAAGTAGCTGAGATAAGATTTGGGAAACGACTTACTCTGGAGAAAAAGGTTGATCAACTAAATGTTCAATTATCGAAAATACAGGAAGGAGATCCTACTATTAATTTGGAAGTTGACGAAGAGCAAATAGCAGAACTAATCTCCGAAACAACGGGAATCCCGGTTACAAAAATGTTACAAGAGGAGCAGGCCAAGCTGATAAATTTAGAGGAAGTACTTTCTGAATCAGTCATAGGTCAGAATAAAGCTGTAAGTGTTATTTCTAACACCATCAGAAGAAGCCGAACCGGATTTCAAGATCCGGGGAAACCCATTGGATCTTTTGTTTTTATCGGAACAACAGGAGTAGGGAAAACGGAGTTAGCAAAAGTAATTGCCGAATTTCTCTTCGATGATAGGAATCAAATTGTTCGGATAGATATGTCTGAATTTCAGGAATCTCATTCTATTTCCAGGTTAATTGGTGCTCCGCCGGGCTACATTGGATACGATCAGGGAGGGGAGCTAACAGAAGCAGTAAGACGAAAACCATATTCTGTAATATTGCTTGATGAGATTGAGAAAGCGCACTCGGATATATACAATTTGTTATTACAGGTTCTTGATGATGGCCACTTAACGGATGGTAAAGGTCGGATGGTCAATTTTAGTAATTGTATCATTATTATGACCTCAAACGCCGGATCAGAGGTACTCCAATCTTATATCCATAAGAATAATAGAAAAGATAAATCCATAGTCTTCGATAAAACCCTGGAGAATGAGGTTATTGATAGATTTAAACAGGAAGTACCACCTGAATTTTTTAATCGAATTGATGAGATAGTACTTTTTCAAACTTTGTCTTTTGAGAATATTATAAGAATAACTCATCTTCAAATGAATAAGGTAACAGAAAGAATGAGAAATGCTGGATTTCTTATTCAGGTTGCCGAAAATCTAATACAATATTTAGCAAATTTAAGCTATGAACCTGAATTCGGTGCAAGACCTATTAAGCGGACAATAGATCAAACATTTGTAAATGAAATGTCAAACCTGATCATTCAAAACAAATTGCAAAAGAACATGGAAATTATGGTTGACATTGTTGGGAATAAACTTACTACAAGGAATCTCTCATAGAACAAGATGTGCTCCTCCTTGTTCTATTCTTCAAAAAACTGGAACACTTCTTTTATAAGGAGCTATTTCGTTTTTTCAGAATTTGTCTCCCTGTGTTAAATATCTAATTAATAGAACAATGGTTAAATCGTAAACGATATGAAAGTTGCTGTTGAAAATTTAATTCTAGTGTAATTATAGAAAAAGGGATTTCACCTTCGCAAAATCCCTTTTTCTATATTATTCTGTTGTGAATATTTAAAATCTATTCGAACTCAAGCATTAAAAAATTCTTAGGTACAATCTGACCTTCTTCCACATAAATTTTCTTTATGGTTCCGTTGAAAGGTGCCTCCACCTTGTTCTTCATCTTCATCGCTTCGAGAAGCATAATCTTCGTGCCCTTTTTCACCTTTTGCCCTTCTTTAATATGAAGTTTGGCAATTGTTCCGGGAATGAAGGATATGAGCTTTTTCGGATCAATTGGTTCCCACTTTACACGCTTCTCCCACTTGTCAGTAAGGTTAGTTTTGTATTTGGTACCATCAATCATCAAGGATTTAAATCGATGCTTCTTCTCTTTATCTTCGCTTTTTTCCATAATATTTACTTTGGTAAAATAATTATTTTAACAAACAGCATGCTGTTGATTAAAACGGTGGAATTCCGTGCTTTTTACTTGGTCGTGGAGATACCTTGTTTGCAGATACTTCAATTGCATGAAGAATGTGATTTCTGGTTTCTTCCGGTTCAATTACAGCATCAACATACCCCCGGGAAGCCGCAACGTATGGATTAGCAAATTTATCTTTGTATTCCTTGATTTTTGCCTGACGCATTTTCTCCGGATCTTCTGCTGCTATAATCTCTTTTCTAAAGATGATGTTTGCAGCTCCTTCCGGCCCCATTACAGCAATCTCTGCACTTGGCCATGCAAATACAAAGTCTGCACGTAAGTGACGAGAGTTCATGGCAATGTAACCACCACCATAAGCTTTACGAATGATAACTGTAATTTTTGGTACCGTTGCTTCGCTATACGCGTAAAGAACTTTTGCACCATGACGGATAACACCTGCATGCTCCTGATCAACACCCGGCAAATAACCAGGAAGGTCGACCAATGTTACAATTGGTATGCTGAATGCATCGCAATATCGGATGAAACGAGCAGCTTTGTTCGATGAATCAACATCCAATACACCTGCGAGCACCAATGGTTGATTGGCTACAAAGCCAATGGTTTCACCATTCATTCTGCCAAAACCAATTACAATGTTCATTGCCCAGGAATCCTGGATCTCAAAGAAATCGGAATTATCGGTGATTGATTTAATTACATTACGAACATCATATGGTTGTTTTGGATCTCCCGGAACAATCTCTTCAATTTTGAATTCACGCTTTGGTTTTTTCGCCGGGAATGGCTTGGCTTTTTGATTGTTATTCCAGGGTATGTAGGTGATCAGTTTTTTAATCTGCTCAAAACATTCGGTTTCGCTTTCTGCGTAGAAATGTGCATTACCGGTGATGGTTGTATGCACTTTCGCTCCACCCAATTCTTCCATTGATATTTCTTCACCCAGCACAGTTTTTATTACCTCAGGGCCGGTAATAAACATCTTAGAAATCTTATCAACTGTGAAAACAAAATCAGTTAATGCAGGAGAATAAACAGCTCCACCGGCACATGGGCCAAGAATTACTGAAATTTGAGGAATTACCCCGGATGCCAGCGTATTTCGCCAAAAAATTTCACCATATCCTGCCAAAGAATTTACACCTTCCTGAACTCTGGCACCACCAGAATCATTAATACCAATCAGAGGTACACGCATTTTCATGGCGTGATCCATAATCTTTGTGATTTTGCGCGCGTGCATCATACCCAATGATCCACCGGCAACAGTAAAGTCCTGAGCATAAATACAGATTGGAGCTCCATAAATTCGACCGGTTCCGATTATTACACCGTCGCCGTGGAGTGTCTTTTTATCCATGTCGAAATCGCGTGCTTCATGAGCAGCGAACAAATCGTATTCCTGAAATGAATCTCGGTCAAGAAGAGCAATGACACGCTCACGTGCTGTCATCTTTCCCATAGCAACCTGCTTATCAATTGCTTTTTGGCCACCACCGAGTATTACTTCTTCTTTCTTTTTTTGTAGCTCTTTAATCTTTCGTTTTAACGACATAAGATTTTCTTTTAGTTAAATAAAAAATCACAACCTTATATTACTACAGGGTTATGATGGACTAAAAATAGTTGCCAAAAGTATGAATTATTTTTTGATACTCTTGATTGATTTGAACTCAGAAATATGATTTTTAGCACCCCTTTTTACCCAAAACAAATATAAAGTAATGAACGACAAAATCAAACATAACTTATGAACAGTGAAGGAAATGCCAGTCGTAGCAAGAGATTGAGCAAAATCTTGTTGTTCATTGCATGAAAACCCGGAGTTTGCTGGTAGATACTAAGTGAGCAGTTTCATAAAATCGTCTTCCGAAATAATTGCAATGTTTAGCTTCTCAGCCTTTTGGAGCTTACTTGGACCAATCTTATCACCCGCTAAAAGATAGCTTGTTTTGGAGGATATGGAACCAATATTCTTTCCTCCATTTTTCTCAATGAGCATTTTTAGTTCATCCCTTGAATGAGCCTGAAATGTACCCGATATCACAAATGATAAACCTTCAAGCTTGCTGCTTAATTGCTCCTTCTCAGAATCAATTTCAAATTGAAGCCCGTATGATTTTAATGCTTCAATGAGCTCATTGTTCTCAGGAATAGCAAAATAATAGATGAGGCTCTGAGCAATCCGGTCGCCTATTTCATCCACCTCTATGAGTTCCTCGAAAGTGGCAGCCTTAAGAGCTTCTATTGATTTGAAGTAAGTAGCCAGTTTTTTCGCAATGGTTTCTCCAACATATCTAATGCCCAGAGCAAATAATAATTTGGGAAAATGAACTTCCTTGGAGGCCTCAATTCCTGCAATGGCATTTTTAGAAGATTTCTCGGCAAATCGATCCAAAGCCATTAATTCCTCAAATCGAAGTTCATAGAGGTCTGCTATATTCCTGATTAGATTCTGCTTAAAGAGCAGTTCAACAGTCTCTTCTCCCAAACCTTCTATATCCATTGCTTTTCGTCCGATGAAATGCTCAATTCTGCCTTTAAGCTGAGGTGGGCAGGCCCTCTCGTTCGGACAATAATGTGCTGCTTCACCTTCCTTTCGCTCTAATGGTGTGTTACATTCAGGACATTGTTCTATGTAGGAAAAAGGACTGGCATCCTGCATTCGTTCAGTTTTGTCCACTCCAATTATTTTAGGAATAATCTCTCCCCCTTTTTCCACGAAGACCAAATCGCCGATTCTTATATCCAACATGTTTATCTGGTCAGCATTATGCAAAGACGCCCGCTTAACAGTCGTGCCGGCTAACTGAACAGGTTCCAGATTTGCCACAGGTGTTATGGCTCCTGTTCTTCCTACCTGAAAATCCACCGACAAAAGTCGGGTTTTTACCTGTTCTGCCTTAAATTTATAGGAGATAGCCCATCGTGGAGACTTGGCCGTAAAACCCAGCTGTCGCTGGTGTAGAAGTGAGTTTACTTTAATCACTATACCATCAATGTCGTAGCTTAATTCCTTCCTTTTGCTATCCCAAAACCGGATAAACTCAATTACTGAATCTATTTCTGTTTTGATCTCAACAATATCAGGAACTTTGAATCCCCATTCCTTTGCCTTATTCAGGTTTTTAAAATGTGTATCATAAGGCAGCCCTTTTCCGGCAATATAGTAGAGAAAGCAGTCAAGAGGCCTTTTTGCAACCTCCGATGAATTAAGCATTTTTAAAGAGCCCGATGCTGAATTTCTTGGATTGGCAAATGGTTCAAGTTCTGCCGATATCCGATCCTTGTTCAGTTTTTTAAATCCATCGTGAGTCATGAAAATTTCACCACGAATTTCAAATTCACCGGGCCACTCAGTGCCGGTTAACTGCAGAGGTATACTTCCAATAGTTTTGACATTGTTAGTAACATCGTCTCCTTTGCTCCCGTCTCCCCTCGTAACAGCATAAGCCAGTTTTCCATTTTGATAGTTGAGATTGATGGCAGCACCATCATATTTTAGCTCACATACATATTCAACCTCATCTCCGATTATCTTTTTAACTCTATTGTCGAATTCTTTAAGCTCATCTTCGGAGTATGTATTGCCCAAAGAGAGCATTGGATATTTATGAATAATCTGAATGAATTCATTATTAAGGTCACTGCCCACCCGTTGAGATGGTGAGTTTGTGTCGATTAATTCAGGATATTTCTTTTCCAGTGTTATCAACTCCTGCAGGAGAAGATCGTACTCAAAATCGCTTATATCTGGATTTGCCAGCACATAATAATGATGATTATGCCTGCTTATCTCATAGCGAAGGGCTTCTATCCTTTTTTTGGCCTCAGCTTTTTTCATAATGTATTTACTAGGCGTTTGTTCCGATGAGAAATTATAACTTAAGTTTTTGCTGCATTTCGGATGAGAGGGCATCCTTGTGAAGCATAATTGTCATGGTTCTCATTTTTATGTATGATTCGGAAGCATAGAAATATCCTTCAAGTGCATTGCCGGTCCCCCATGAATTTTTAACCAGGAAGAATAAATTACCATCCTGGTCGGTGGCATAGCCGTTAATATGCATTAGATGATCGTCGGTGGTCTGAAGATTCATATAATCCCGTTGTCTGATTTCCTGAGTAACATTCTTCTCAGATACCGGACTTTTTTCAGCAGCTTCAAGTAGCTTGCTATGGCGGCCGGCAGCTCCCATCTTCTGCCACCTTGCCATTTCCAAACCATCAAGAGACATCTGCTCCTGATCAGGATTAATGGCAATCCCTTCGTTGTAAAGAAAACCATCGTCGCTAACATCGGCTGCCCATGCAATGGAGTAATTATTATCTAGGGCATGCTTCATTGTTTCCACCAGTTGTTCTATTGGAAGGTTGTACACCAGTCCCGCCGACCAGTTATCAGGTGATTGAAAAACGTATTTGGTGTAAAAAGGCTTGTTTAGAAAAGAGGTAATAGGGATATAATTACTCATATCAATGCCCATTAATGATGCGTATTCCTTTGCAGTCATTTTAGTATCTTCCATTGCGACAAATTCAGGCAGTGCACCAAAATAGGCATCAAGAATTCCGTTGTAGGCTTTGGCCCATGCGGGCGATAATTTTTTGTTCTTGTTCTCAAGCACCGCATCAACGGTTGATTTCAATACATGGTCGAGTTCACCATGGATGTGTTTATCTTCACCATAATTTAAACCGGGATATATCTTGTCCGGCAATATTCCGTATTTGCTGATCACATTAACGGCATCCCATCCTTCGGCTCCGGCACTGAAATTCGTCTTCCCCATTACCTGGACATATTGCTCAGCATGATCGAGGTAGGCATTTCTTACAATGAACATTTCCGAAAGGTCTGTTCTTAATCCTTTAATCCTCAGAATTTCGGCTTCAAAAAAGCTAATGCTCGCAAAGGCCCAACAGGTACCTGATCTGTACTGATTCTTAACAGCTGTGGTTTCAACTACTTTTTTTTGTGTTATCACATAGGAAAGAATACTATCTGTTTGAAGGAGCTGTGCAGATATGTTTCCGCCCATTAATAGTGTAGCGATGAGCAATAATCCGGTATACAATCTTTTCATATTTATCTGATTAATCTTACACAATGATAATTAATTAATTTATTCATTTGGAAGCATCTGGTATTGAGTTAATTATTAATTAATTCATCCAGCTCCAGCCACCTTGTTTCCAGGGCATCTAAATTATCCAAAATTTCACCAAGTCGGTTCGATTTAGCAAATAGATCATACTGGGGAAGGGATCCTGAGTTGATGAGACCCTCCAGTTCTTCTTTTTCATTCGTTAGTTGCTCAATTTCCTTCTCCAGTAACTCAAACTCCCGTTTGTCCTTGTAGGAGATTTTAAGTGAACTTTTTGGTTTCTCCTTTTTTATTTCTGTATTTGGTTTTAAAGCAGCGATTCTTTTCTCTTCTTTTTCTCTGGCTATTTGCAGTTCACGGTACTGACTATAATTCCCCGGAAAATCTCTAATAATTTGCTCACCTTCAAACACAAAGAGATGATCAACTACCTTATCCATAAAATAGCGGTCGTGAGACACGATGAGCACACAACCTGCAAATTGCTGAAGATATTCCTCTAATACGTTTAAAGTCATTATATCCAGGTCGTTGGTCGGTTCGTCAAGAATAAGGAAATTGGGATTTTGCATCAATACGGTCAACAGGTACAATCTTCTCTTTTCACCTCCGCTTAATTTAGAGATGTGATAGAAATGTGTCTCCGGAGGAAACAAAAAGTAGTTCAGAAACTGGCTGACCGACATCTTTTTCCCGTCACCCAGGGTTACTTCTTCAGCAATATCCCTGACAACCTCAATAACACGTTGATTGTCTTTGAACTGAATGCCTGATTGTTCATAGTAGCCATACTTAACTGTCTCCCCTATTTCGATTTTTCCTTTGTCTGGTTTAATCGCTTGAGTAATCAAATTCAGTAAGGTCGTTTTCCCACAACCATTTTTACCAACTATGCCAATCTTTTCACCCCTTACAAACTTATAGTGAAAATCTTTGATCAATTCCGTTTTGTCAAATCCTTTCGAGATATAATGTAATTCAAGAATTTTTTTACCCAGGCGTGATATTTTAACATTCAGACTAACCTTTTCATCTTTGATTTTTTGATTAGCTGTATCCTTTAATTCATAGAAAGAGTCAACCCTGGATTTTGACTTGGTACCACGGGCCTGTGGCATTCTTCGCATCCAATCCAGTTCCTTTCTCAGTAAGTTTTTTGCTTTATCGATATTCGCTGATAGGTTTGATAATCTTAAGTCTCTTTTCTCTAAAAAGTAAGCATAATTTCCGCGATAATTATGGATTGATTTATCATCCAGCTCAACAATTTCATTGCATATCCGATCTAAAAAGTAACGGTCGTGTGTTACCATAAAAAGCGTGCATTTCGATTGCTTCAGAAACTGCTCAAGCCATTCAATCATGTCGAGATCCAGATGGTTGGTTGGCTCGTCCATGATCAGCAGGTCGGGCTCAGTAATGAGAGCACTTGCCAGGGCCAGACGTTTTTTCTGGCCACCCGAAAGAGTTCCTACCTTTTGTTCAAAGTCAACAATGTTGAGACGGGTTAGTATTTGTTTAATTTTTACCTCATAATCCCAAGCATTCAAAGCATCCATCTTTGCATTGGCTTCTTCAAGTTGCACCTGATCGTTGTTAGGAATAGCTTGCTCATAAGCTTTAATTGCCAGGACAATTTCATTGGAACTACTGTAAATTTCATTCAAGACAGAGTTTGAATGATTAAATACGGGATCCTGCGACAGATAGGCAATACTAAGATCGTTCTTCAATGAAAGAACACCCTTATCAGGAGAGTCAAGACCCGCTAGAATATTGAGTATTGAAGTTTTACCTGCTCCGTTCTTTGCAATCAAAGCAATCTTCTGATCTTTGTTAATGTTTATGGAGATATCTTCAAACAAAACCAACTCACCTATTGATTTTGATATACTTTCAGCCTGAAGATAACTAATTACTTTACTCACAGCGTTATTTATTTATGCTCAGCTCAAAAGTAATTAAATGAAACAAATTAGGTGATTTTAATATTTGGTGATTATTTAGAATAGCCTTGTATTGGTCTTAATTCCGGAGAGACTTCGACCTGCTAAAAAATTGGAATTCAATGATTCTTAAGTCCGTTTACGTGATTTGATTGAATAAATTTATTTTTTTGAAAAGGTTATTCTTTTAAATTTTAAGACCTGAAATGCCATAAAAAGCGTGAAACCCATTGTATTATTGACTTATATATTATAAATTTGTTTTTTAATATAGGAGTGAAATCTAATAACGTAATTATAAATTAAACCTAGAACTATGAAAAAAGTCTTTTACTTTTTGTCTGTTGGCTTGGTTCTTATGTTGATGCTTAATGTATCACTAACCTTTGGCCAAACAGTTACGGTGACTTCAGAGTCTACGCAGTGTAATGGGAACGCCAATGGTGCCATTACATTCACCGCTTCCGGAGGTACGATGAATGGGATAACCATACTTCCTGCTACAGGAACTACAACCATCGACCCGGGAGGACTTTATGCTCAGGTTACTGATCTCGCTGCGAATACCTACAGCGTAACAGTTACCTTTGATGTCGGAGCTCCGTACACTGATGTAGTGGATGTTTCGGAACCGGATGCACTATATCTTCTCCCTGGATTATGCCTGGGATTGTGTAAATAGTGAAGTTACTGAAATCTGTGCCTACGATATCAACAGCACACAATTTGATTTTGGTGGAACGGCTCCTTATGACTTTACCTGGTTGGATGCTTCTAACCAGCAAGTTGCGGATTTTCCGAATGTTACAAGTTTACCTTGTATCAATTCGACGAATACACCGCTTGGAGGTTCATCATGGCTACCACTTGATATGACCACCTATACCGGTGATGTTGAGTTGTATGTTTATGACGACAACAACTGTTTCTACTCCCAAACCAAAGTGTTTACACCACCGGTTATCAATTACGACTTGGTTGTGACAAACGCTACCTGTGTGCCTGGCAATGACGGTGCACTTGAGGTTACAAATGTTACCGGCGGATCAGGTTCTTATACCTATCTGTGGAATGACAATACGACAACTGCTTTGAACAGTGGCCTGAGTCCTGGCACCTACACCGTAACCATAACTGACACTTACGGTTGTGTATCAGGAAGTATTCAGGGAACTATTCCGGATGCAAATCAATTACAGCTTTCAGGCGTTTTGAGTCATGTTAGTTGTTTTGATGGAGCTGATGGTCAGATTGAAGTGATCGTTTCAGATCCTTCTTTAACAGGACCTCCTCCAGTGTATTTCTATCAGTGGGGCGGGCCTCCAACTGCAAATTTACCAGCACCTGGTTTTGGAACCAACATTGTTGGCGGTTTAATTGCTGGCGGCTATTTTGTGAACGTAAGTGATCCAAATACACAATGTTTTAAGAGTGAAAGTTTTACACTTACCGAGCCAGCAGATATGTTTGCCGGATCAGGTAGTTTAGTGGATGCAATATGTCCAGGAACTGCTACTGGTTCCGTTGTTGGAACTGCTTCAGGTGGAACCCCTCCTTATACCTACGAACTGAGATATGCTGACCTGTCTACTGTACCTGGATTCTCTCCATCTTCAGATCCACAGTTTGTAAATATCCCAACAGGAACGTATAGGATTTTTGTGACTGATTTTAATAACTGTACCGATGAATCTCCAAGTTTCCTAATTGATGAGCCGAATGCAATTACTGTAAATGTAATTCCTACAGAAGTTGATTGTTATGGTGCTTCAACCGGAGCAATTGCAATTGCTGTTGGTGGCGGAACACCTGGTTATACATTCATGTGGTCTAACAGTTTTACAGGACAAAATCTGACCGGCGTTGGAGCCGGAACATATACAGTTACTGTTACTGATTCAAATGGATGTACACAAACAGCTTCTCATACTTTAGGAGAACCTGCCTTGTTTACTGTTGGAGTTGATTCAGTTTTCCATAATATTTGCCATGGTGATGACGATGGACGTCTTTATACAACTATTCAAGGTGGCGTTCCGGGTTATACCTGGTCATGGACTCATTATGGTGCAGCTACCGCTTATAACACTGATGATCTTACAGGTCCTGGTAGCCGGACTGTATTGTCTGACTGTTGTTGACGGTAACGGTTGTATGGCTACTGTTTGTGAAACTGTTAATGAACCACCACCACTGACTATCTTAGGTCAGGTTGAAATGATTTCCTGTAATGGAGTTTGTGATGGTGAAGTGAAACAATTGAATGCGACAGGTGGTACACCACCATATTTATATAAATTGAATTATAGCGCCGGAGGTACAGTATATCCTTACCAGTCGAATGACTTCTTTGCGAATCTCTGTGCCGATACATACAACATTATTGTTAAGGATGATGCCGGATGTATCTCGCCTTATCCAAACTGGACAATTGTTGAGCCGCTTGATTTGATTGTTACTTTTGTTGATGGTGCTGATGTTACCTGTAACGGTGATGCTGATGGTTTTGTTGAGGTTATTGCTTCTGGTGGAACAACGCCTTATGATTATGAGTGGAGTAACAATGCAACAACTGCTGCTATTACCGGCCTGGGGCCTGGTACATATACAGTAACAGTTACTGATGATAATAATTGTACTGAAACCTATACTTACATTATTAGTCAACCTGATCCGCTTGTGCTTTCAGGAACACCTACCAACGCTTTATGCGAAGGTGATGAGAATGGTGCAATCGATATTAGTGTAACTGGTGGAACAACACCATATGCATACCAATGGTCAAGTCCTACTTTTAATACATATACTGAAAACGGAATAACACATGATCTTACGCTCCTCGGAGAAGGTCAGTACAACCTTGTTGTTACCGATGCGAATTTTTGTTTCGATAATGATAGTTGGTCAATTACTGATCCACCTCTCCTCGATGTAGTAGTTACATCAGTTACTCATGTTGCCTGTAATACAGCTGGCGACGGCTCTATTAGCATAGGGGTGAGCGGTGGAACTCCACCATATTCTTATGAGTGGGAAAGGAATCAGACTTTATATACAAATTATGTAGATCCTGAGGTACTTACAGGACTTACTGTTGGTGATTATTGTGTATTTATTACCGATGCAAATGGATGTACTGCTACAGTTTGTCAAACCATTAGTCAACCTAGTGGATTGAGTGTATCAATAAGTAGTACCAATATTACCTGTTGTGGTATTGGTGATGGAACTGCTACCGTTTCTATCTTAGGTGGTACTCCTCCTTATTCCATATTATGGTCTACTACCGCTACAGGTAATTCAATCACACAACTAACACCGGGAACATATACGGTTGTTGTAACAGATGCTAATAATTGTAGCGATGATGCTTCAGTTCTTATTACAGAGCCTCCTTGTTTATCAGCAACTCTTGCCGGAGTTGATATTACCTGTTTTGGATTGAACAATGGTTCACTTACTCTATCGGTACTTGGCGGAACACCTGGTTATAGTTATAATTGGTCAGTTCCTGCCGGATTTACGGGAGACCCAACAACGGATCCGTTGATCCCAGGACAATATTGTGTAACTGTAACAGATGCAAATGGTTGTGTATCTGATGACTGTGTTACCATTAATGAACCAACTGTTTTATCCGGAACTCTGACACATACCGATATCACGTGTTGCGATGCTAATGATGGTACTTTAACTTTATCTGTAAGCGGTGGAACAACTGCTTATTCGTATACATGGAGTGTCCCTGGTTTATTTACCGGTGATCCTTTGACTGATCCGTTAATTGGAGGTGACTACTGTGTTACGGTTACTGACTTAAATGGATGTACCTGGTCCGATTGTGAAACTGTAATTAATCCTACTTGTGTTACCGGAGTATTGACTCCAACTGATGTAAGTTGCTATGGTGAAAACGATGGTTCATTGGCACTTTCTTATCAAGGCGGAACTGGTGGACTTTCAATTGTTGGCTGGACATTTAACGCAGCCCCATACCTTGGTGATCCATTAGTGGATGCACTAGCTCCTGGAATTTATTGTGTTACAATAACTGATCAAAATTCTTGTACAGTTGAAAAATGTGCAACTATTGGACAACCAGTTGAGTTGCTTATTGATGCAGTTAAGCAGGATATTTACTGTAATGGTGAAACAAACGGATCTATAAATGTATTAACTGCGAATGGTGTTGCGCCTTATACCTATAACTGGACAATTGATGGAATTGGAGCTCCGGGTTATTTTGGTGCTACTTTCATTGATAATCTCGGTGCAGGAACTTACTGTGTTACAGTTACTGATGCCACGGGTTGTTCAGCCTTCGATTGTGAAACAATTATAGAGCCTCCGCTTCTTACCATAACAGGAACTGCGACAGATGTTTCGTGTTTTGGCGATACTGATGGTACAATTAATATCAGCATTGGTGGTGGAACTGTTCCAATAACAGTCTACATGGGTGGTTCTGTAACTGGTCTGACCAGTTGGACAGGATTAGCTCCTGATACATATAATTTCACTGTATTTGATGTGAATGGTTGTAGCGCTTCATTGATTCTTGTAGTTGGTGAACCTGATCCTATTGACATCACAGGGATTGTTACAGACGCAAGCTGCTTTACCGAAGACGATGGTACAATTGATGTTAGCGTAAGCGGTGGAACAGCTCCTTATATTTATTCATGGTCAAGTCCTACGTTTAATACATATACTGAAGATGCAGCACACGATCTTTCTGTGCTTGCTGCAGGAGATTATGTCTTAAGTATTACAGATGCAAGTGGTTGTACTGCTTCGAAAATGTTCACGGTTTATGAACCATTGGATATTGATATCTCAGGTATTATTACCAACATTCTTTGTCATGGTTTAGCAACAGGTTCTGTTGATGTAACTATTCAGGGTGGAACTCTGCCTTACTCAGTAGTGTGGGAAGATGCACTCGCTGCTCCGGTTGCAACTGATCCTAACGGACAGGATGTTTCAGGATTAGTGGCCGGTGTATACCATATTCAGGTAACTGACGCTAATCTTTGTGTTGCAACAAAAACATTTACTATAAATCAGCCGCCTGATCTTCTTCTGTCAGGAACTGCATTCAATGCTACATGTTCAGGTGTAAGCAATGGTACGATTAACCTCAATGTTTCTGGTGGAGTTCCAAGTTATTCATTCTTGTGGAGTGATAATTCAACTTCCGGTAACAGAACAGGACTTGGTGTGGGTACTTATACGGTAACCGTAACCGATGGGAATGGTTGTACTGAATCCGATAGCTGGACAATTCAGCAGCCGGTGCCTCTTACCTTGGTTGGTACACCATCTGATGTTACCTGTTTCGGTTTCAATAATGGTAGTATTGATATTACTGTAGGCGGTGGAACACCTCCTTATTCCTACAATTGGGATGGTGGCTTAAATCCGGTTAATGAACATGTTATCACACATGACGCAAGCGATCTGTTAGCAGGGAACTACTTCCTGACCGTAACTGATTTCAATGGTTGTACAGCAGTTGAGAGCTGGACTATTAATCAGCCTAATTTGATTGTAGTTAATGAAACAATTACCCATGTTGATTGCTTTGGTAACTTCACAGGGTCAATTGTAATTAATGTAGCCGGTGGTTCAGGAAGTTATGTGTTCGACTGGTCAGATAATATTTCATATTCTGCTTCAACGCAAAGTATCTTCTCAAGGCCAGCAGGAACTTATTACCTTACAGTTACTGATGCAGCTGATCCAAATTGCTTCTACGCAGCAAGCTATGTCATTAATCAGCCTCCTCCGCTTACCTTATCAGGTACTTCTACCGATGTTGATTGCTATAGCAGCAGCACCGGATCTATTGATATAACTGTAGGTGGTGGTACTCCGGCATATTCCTATGTCTGGACAACTGTTCCTTCAGGATTGTCTTATATTGAAAACCCAGGCACTCATGATCTGACAGGATTAGTTGCCGGACAATATACACTGGTTGTAACTGATGCGAACGGTTGTACACAGACTGACAGCTGGACCATTACTGAACCTTATGTATTTGATGTAACAGGAGTTGTTGTTGATGTTGATTGTTACGGAAACTTTACCGGATCTGTTGATATTACAGTAAGTGGTGGTATGACTCCTTATTCTTATTTGTGGTTCAGCCCGACTGCTACTCCATTTAACGAACATGTTGTTACTCACGATCTGTACAGTTTGGCAGCAGGTACTTTCAATCTGACTGTAACTGATAATAATGGATGTATGGCTTCAGGAAGCTGGACGGTTAATGAGCCACTTGAACTCGTAGTTCCTTTTGCCAATGTATTTGTTACTCAAATGTCAATGTTTGGTGCTAATGATGGTGCCATAACTGTTGTGCCAACAGGTGGAACTCAGGCTTATTCATACGCATGGAGTAATGGTGGAGGTAATACTCCAACAATTACCGGACTTGGCGTTGGAATTTATACTGTTACAGTTACAGACGCGAACAATTGTACTACAACTGCTCAAGGTCAAATCTTTGCAATTCCTGATCTGGCTATCTTAATTGATGGTGAGATTTATTGTAATGGTTTAAGTGACGGATGGGCAACTGCTTCGATTAATCCGAGCTTCCCTGGAACTCCTCCATATACTTATGCATGGTCTAGCCCAGGTGGTACAACTGCTACAATTACCGGACTACCGGGCGGTACATATACAGTTACCGTAACCGACTCAAATGGTGATACAGATGATGCAAGCATAACGCTGACAGAACCACCACCGGTTAACGTAACACTGAATCCTACTAATATTACATGCGATGGAGCAGATGATGGTATGATTACAGCTGTTCCTTCAGGTGGAACTCCTCCTTATACCTATGCATGGTCAAACACAGGAACAACGGCGACTATAACAGGATTAGAACCGGATATGTATACAGTAACTGTTTACGATGTCTATGGTTGCTATGATATCGCTACTGTTCAGCTTACTGAGCCTCTATTGTTAGTGATCTTTCCACAAGCTGTCAACCCACTCTGTAATGGAGATACTAATGGAATGATTACTTTAAATCCATCAGGCGGTACACCGGCTTATACTTATTTCTGGACAGGTCCTGGTGTAAATCCTACAGCTGAAAATCAAACAGGCCTTGGTGCTGGATCCTATGCGGTAACTGTTACTGATGCAAATCAGTGTACCGTTACAGCTAGCTGGATATTAGTAACACCACCACCTCTGGTTATCAGTGGAGTTACTTTTGGAAATGTTGTTTGTAAAAATGAAGGTAATGGCTGGATAACGGTAGCCGCACAAGGTGGAACACCTGGTTATACATATATGTGGAGTAATAGCCAAACAGGTCCTAATGCTATTGGATTGGTTCCTGGAACTTATACTGTAACTGTTACAGATGCTGCCGGATGTACTGTTGAAGTAAGTCAGCTCATTACTGAGCCTCCTCTGTTAGTGGCAACTGCAATAGCAACTCATATTATTTGCCATGGTGACAACAATGGAACTATTACAGGTAGTGCAATTGGTGGTACACCACCTTATACTTACGCATGGACTGGCCCTACAGGTGCATTGTCAGGATTCTATCATACACTCCTGCCAGCCGGTACTTATCATTTAGTTGTGACGGATGCAAATCAGTGTACTGCTACCGATAATGTTACCATAACTGAGGCTTCTGCATTATCGCTATCTGTGGTATCAACCAACCTTTTATGCCTGAATGGAAATGAGGGAACAATTGACCTCACAATATTAGGTGGACAGCAACCTTATGTAATCTTATGGTCGAATAATGCAACAACCGAAGATCTGGATAATCTTGTTGCCGACACATATTGTGTTACTGTAACAGATGACTATGGTTGTACTGCTACAATTTGTGCTACGATAACTCAACCACAAAATCCATTGGCTGCTCTCTATATTACAGGAGAGAATGTCGATTGTTATGGTGCTAATAATGGTTGGTTTGAAGTAATGGGAACAGGTGGAGCAGCTCCTTACCAGTATTCACTGGATTATTCTCCATTTACAGCCTTTACTTTTAATCCTATGACATATTACAACCTGACTCCTGGATTCCACCTGTTAACTATAGGTGACTCTAACAATTGTGAGGTTCTATATGAAATTGAAATTACGGAACCAGATACGCTGGAGCTGACATTCAATTGGACAAATAATCTCTGTTATGGAGATATGAATGGAACCATTGATATGACTATTTCCGGTGGAACCTTATTCCAGTATCTACAAACTTGTAACTGCGATACATTGTGTCACACAATTCAGTGGAGCAATGGAGCAACAACTGAGGATCTGACTGGATTAGCAGCGGGTACTTATACTGTAACTGTTACAGATTGTAATGGTTGTGTAGTTGTGGGCGAAGTAACAATTACTTCACCTCCGGCGCTTATCTTAACCGAAACACATGGAAATCTGAACTGTTACGGACAAGGTACTGGTTGGATTGATCTCCTGGTAACTGGTGGTGTTGGACCATATACTTATGCATGGAATAACGGTGCATCAACTCAGGATCTGTACAATCTATCCGGTGGATGGTACTCAGTTACAGTAACTGATGCCAACAACTGTGTGGCTACGATAACTGTATTAATTACAGAGCCTGCTCCTTTCGATCTGAACTTCGATACAGGTGATATTATGTGTACAGGTGTTAACGATGGTTGGATTGACCTGCTGTTGTTAGACGAAGCTTGTCTCCAGTATTTCTGGTCTAATGGTGCTACAACTCAGGATATTTCAGGACTTACTGCCGGTTGGTATTGGGTAACTGTAATTGATTGTAATGGTTGTATGGCTATCGATTCTGCGTGTATCTATGCGCCAAATAATCCACTTGAGATTCAATATACTGTAAACAATGTATTATGTTTCGGTGGAAATACAGGTTCTATTGATCTCTCGGCTGTTGGCGGAACAATGCCATACTGGGGAATTTACTGGACAGGTGTTGTACCTACCGAATGTTGTGGTCTTGATACTGTTGTATTGGATTCAGCTCAGGTTTGGGGTCTTGGACAAACTACGGATGCCATTGCAAATCTTGCAGCTGGTACTTACTACGTAACTTTGATAGATGCTTACAATTGTGAAGCATATGCAACGATAATCGTTGAACAGCCAACTTGTCCGTTGAGTCTTGCTAATTATTCTGTAACAGACATTGATTTGAATACTCCTGGTGAGATCGATATCTATGTATGTTGTGGTACATTCCCATACACTTATTATTGGGAGTATGAAGGAAGTTACTATTCATCAGATGAAGATCTCTATGATGTTCCTGCAGGAGCTTATGGTGTAACCATTACAGACGCCAATGGTTGTCAAACCAGTGGATCGTTTGTGATCGGAACGAATAATTATCCTGCGCACTGGACATTTGAGATTGGAGAAACAAGTCATACCATCTTTATTCCGCCAACAGCCGTTCCTACATTGTCAATTGGAGACTACATTGGTGTATTCTACGATTCATTAGGAACTCTATCCTGTGGTGGTTTAGTTAAGTGGGAAGGTCAGGCAACAACAATTGCTGCCTGGGGTGATGATGGAGTTAATCCTCTGAACGAGACTGGCTTTGCTCCATTTGAAGTATTTACATGGATTATATGGGATGCTGCTACAGAAATGGAGTATGCTTCGAATGTATCTTATAATCTTACATTCCCGCATGACAGTCTGTATACCGTAAATGGTATTAGTGGATTGACTAATCTGATTCCTGGAACCTTCCTTGATGATCAGATCCTGCCGTTATCAATGGGTTGGAATTTGATATCTACCTATATCTCTCCATTCAATCCGGATATTGCTGATGTATTTGCACCCGTACTTGGTAACTTTATCATTGCCAAAGATGGAGGCGGTGATATTTACTGGCCAGCATGGGCTGTGAACACAATTAACAATATTTTGATTGGTGATGGTTATAAGGTCAAGATGAGTGGTGCAGCTTCGCTGTCGATAAGTGGAACTCAGATAATACCTAATCTTACACCGATATATGTTCCTGTTGACTGGAGTATTCTGGGTTACTTGCGAACCTCACCGGCTCCTATTGATGTTCTGTTGTCTTCAATCTCAGCTCAGGTTGTTATTGTGAAGAACGAAGTAGGACAAGTTTACTGGCCTTCAATGTTCAACTTGAATACTATTGGTAATATGGTTCCTGGTAAAGGTTATCATATTAAGATGGCATCCGGACAGGTGTTCTGGTATCCAGCCAATGGTAATATAACAGGTGGATCGAAAAGTGCAGAACTGAGTCCTGAAAAGTACCAGTCACTTGATAATACAGGTGCTGATATGACTTTGGGTATTCCAACTTCAGCATGGATGATCCAGCCTCAGATTGGCGATGAAGTTGCTGTTGTGAACTCACAGGGTGATGTAGTTGGTGTTGGTGTTTACAACAACGGACCAATGAGTATTACCGTTTGGGGTGACGATGAGTATACCGAAGCACAGGATGGCCTGGGCAACGATGAGCAGTTATTCATAAAACTATGGCATAGTGCCAGTGATGTTGAGGAAGTTCTTACAGTAGTATCATGGTCACAAGGATCAGATATCTACAATGAGAACAATATCAGCGTTGTTGAGAAGTTTGAAGGATTTACTGCCGAAGGTTATCAGTTCGAACTTGGACAGAATATGCCAAATCCATATGCAGTTTCTACTCAGATAAGTTTTACATTACCTGAGGAAGCTCATATTCAGATTGCCGTTTACAATGTACTGGGTGAGATGTTGGTTGAGTTAGTTAATCAGACAATGACCAGTGGTTCTCATACCATTGAGTTCAATGCTGAAAGCCTACCAGCTGGAAACTATATGTACAAAATGGTAACTGATAATTACTCTGCGACTAAGCAAATGAATGTTATTAAATAACATACGCTTTGATAAATATAGAAGCCCCGGTTTTACCGGGGCTTTTTTTTTGATTTCCTCCGTCCTGAGGCGAATTGTTCACATTATTCTCATGAAATTATTTGAAGATTTTGATGTTTCTGAGTAAAAAATCAAAAAAAGGATAAGGAGAATTGATCAAATCTTTTGATCCTCAATCATTTCTGTTATTTTTACAGCCCGAAATGTTCATTTGCTTTAATCCTTTCAGCTTTGCTTGATATTTTAAAAGCGGAGGGGAGTGATATTAGAGAGTTTTAGAATTTGTCTGATTTCAGTCTGAAGGAATAGCAATAAATGTGAGCTTATTCTGCTGGGGAGGAATAATAATAACATGTGAAACATTTTATAGTTTGGAGCGTAGATGACTGCAATCATTATTGTGGTGATTTACTTTATTATAAATGGAAAACTTTGGACAATGGAAAGAAGATTACTCCTATTTCACGTCATTCTTATATTTATTTTATTCCCTTCTCAGCAAGCCTATACACAGGTAAACTGCGACTCCATATATCACGAGGGCACGGTCTATTCAACAATCCAGATTGATACCTTATGCTGGATGAACGAGAACCTGAATGTTGGTCAGGTGATTGAAGGAAATGTGGCACAATCGGACAATGGAATAATTGAAAAGTATTGCTATCAAAATGTTGCAGCAAACTGCGACGATCATGGTGGACTTTATCAATGGAACGAAATATTAAATCATACATCAACTTCCACAATGACCAAAGGCTTGTGTCCTGAGGGCTGGCATGTTGCAAATACCAGCGATTGGGCAAATCTTTTGGGTAATTACTCTGCTGGAGCGTTTGACTCTATTGTTACCGGAGGTTTATCGGGCATAGACTTGTCGCTTACAGGATATGGAAATGGTAATAATTACTTTTCATTTAAAGGTGTTCGGGGATTCTACTGGGGTGTGACAACTACTTCACTGCCGTATCGTTTGGTATTGGCAACATCACCATCGATAGAACCAACTGAATCATATTTTGCCTATGCTGCAAGATGTGTAAAAAATAGTTTATCAGAGGTAATTCCTTTCGGATTTACCTTGAGCAAAGTAGATGCAAGCTGTAATGGAAGTAGTGATGGATTTATTGATCTTGCCATAAGCGGAACAGTTAATCCAACGATCCAATGGTCCAATGGTGCTACGAATGAAGACTTGACAAACATCTCTGCAGGACTGTATATAGTTACAGTGACCAGTGCTACACTTTCTTTGGTCGATAGCATCGTAGTAGGAGAACCAACTGCAATTAATATTACTATCTCTGAAACTGCCTCCATAAGTTGCTTTAACGGTGACGATGGACAACTCTCAGTGTTAGTAAGCGGGGGTCAACCCGGATATTCTTATTCATGGTCATCAGGAAGCACAAATAGCTCAATTAACGACTTAACAGCTGGCAGCTACACAATTACCGTAGCAGATCAGAACGGATGTACAGCGGTTCAATCCGCAGGCATCAATAATCCAGCTGATTTAATTAACATTCAATCTATAGTAAACAATGTTGCCTGTAATGGGGATAGCGATGGTTCAATTGTCTTAACTTTGCCCAGCGGTAATTTCCAGACCTTCTGGTCTCATTTCTCATTGAACCAGAATCAATACAATTTAGTTGCTAACAGCTACTCAGTTAAGATAACGGATCTATCCGGATCATTGGGTTGTGAAATAGCAGAGTTTGTTATTACAGAACCGGATCCGATCATAATTAGTGGAATTGTTACAGATGTTCCGGCTAATACAACAAGCGGTGGATCAGTAGATGTTAGCATTAGCGGAGGTACTATACCTCATGCCTTTATTTGGTCGGACGGAAGTACTAATGAAGATCTAAGCAATGTTACAGCCGGAACTTATACACTTACCGTAACTGATTTAAATAGTTGTACAGCAATTAGTTCAGCTTATGTTATCAATCAGCTCGGGGTTGTTGTGGAATCTGTTAACACGGTGGATGTAGCCTGTAATGGTGGTTCCAATGGACAAATTAGTTTCTCACCTAAAAGTGGGGGAATGTACTTTTTTGGAATGAGCTACTTCCTGTCAACAGGTCAAACAAGCAGTGGCTTTTTTGCCTATTTTCAGAATCTTTCTGCAGGTAGCTATTCACTAACCGTAACCGATATTAATGGTGATTCTGCCGTTGTTGAAAATATATTAATTACTGAGCCGAATGCCTTATTAATCAATAACATTAGTGAGACCGATGGCTGTTCAGGAAAAAATATAGACGTTAGCGTCTCCGGCGGAAGCGGATCTTATTCTATATCACTGGACAATATCACATTTGTTCCCGGAACACAATTATCAGAACTTGCATCCGGAAATTATACGGTCTATATCAAAGATGCAGGAAATTGTCTGGTTAGTTCATCCTACACAGTAACGGCACTTCAGACTCTCTCAGTTTCTGAAGTTATTAGTAATGTTACCTGTTTTGGTGCTGATGACGGATCAATTCAACTCACAGTGAATAACGGTGCAACTCCATATTTGTACCAATGGTCCAACGGTTCCAGTGCTCAAAATCTGACCGGACTTAGTGGAGGTAATTACATTATCACAGTTACTGATAACAACGGTTGTTTTGCCTTGAACAATTATTCAATAATTCAACCTTCCGAGATTATATTGAATCTTACCGGAGATCACATTACATACCCCGCAGGGAACAATGGGAATCTCTTTATTACAGCAAACGGAGGGGTATCTCCATACAACTATACCTGGTCGAATGGTGTAAATGTTCAAAATCAGATTGGACTTACTGCCGGAATCTACAATGTCACCGTAACTGATTTTACTGGCTGTACCAAGTCTGCTGGTATTACATTAATTGAGAATATTCAAAATATAAATATAAGCCTGACAGGTACTGATGTACTCTGTAATGGCGGAGCCACAGGATCTGTTTTCGTAAATGTCTCCGGCGGTAATCAACCATACTCTTACGCATGGCCTTCCGGGGCATCCTCGCAGAATTTAACAGGACTTGCGGCAGGAACCTATACTGTTACTGTAACAGGTTTCTTTGGTATGTCTGCCACCGATCAGATTATTATTTCAGAACCGACTCAACTATCAATTTCCTTACTTTCCATATCTTCATATAATGGATATGAAGTAAGCTGTGCTACATGTTCAGATGGTTCCATTGTCCTCCTTGGTTCAGGAGGCGTGTCTCCGTACCAGTATGACTGGTCAAATGGAAGTACCTTCGCCATGCTTAATAATCTGGCAGCAGGGCAGTATGGATTCACTTTAAGCGATGATAATGGTTGTCTGGTTGTTAATAATTATGTCTTCGATGCACCTGCACCATTGGCAGTTACAGCATCCAGTGTCAGTAGTTATAATGGATATACCATTAGCTGTCAGGGAGCTGTAGATGGCATAATTGAAGCTTCAGTCAACGGAGGAGTTACTCCATATACCTATTTGTGGAATACAAATGCAACATCCCAGCAGTTAAACAATCTTAGTCCTGGATATTATCAGGTTACTGTAACAGATGCAAATCTGGCAGCCGCATTCAGTGATATTAATATTTTTGAACCACTGGTATTGGGAGGGAATCTTATACCTTCGAATGTTACCTATCCTAATGGTAGCAATGGTGCTATTTACCTTACCCCTTCAGGAGGAGTGTCTCCCTATAATTACAGCTGGTCAAATGGTGCAGGCAGCAAAAACAACAATAATCTTGTTGCCGGAACCTATACAGTTACCATTGTAGACAGTAATGGATGTATATTTTCAAATCAGGCCATTGTTACGGAGGAATTTATACCATTAACCTTAACTATTAATGCAAGTAATCTCTTGTGTAATGGTGCGGCCAATGGAAGTGCACAGGCCATTGTAACAGGAGGTAGTGCTCCATACCAGTATAGCTGGTCGAATGGTGCAAACGGTGCTTCGGTACAGTCTATTGTTGCCGGAAGCTATACAGTAACGGTAACGGATTATTACGGAATCACAACCACAGGTATTACCTTTATAACGGAACCTGCTGTTATAACGCTTAATTTAACTGTCTCAACCAGTTACAATGGATTCGGAACAAGCTGCGCAAGCTGCGCAGATGGTGCTGTAATTACACAGGTTGTTGGTGGAGTTAGCCCTTATACTTTTGGCTGGTCTCATGGCACCGGAGTACAAAATCCAACAGGAATGTCCGGTGGCCTCTATACTGTGACGGTATCAGATAACTATGGCTGTGTTTCAACGGAAGACATCTTAATCACTGCGCCTGATCAGTTTGTTGCAAGCATTAGCTCTCTTGCAGATTACAATGGATATCACGTAAGTTGTAATGGTGCTTCCGATGCACAACTTTCTGTAAATGTTAATGGTGGAGTTTCACCTTACACGTATCAGTGGAGTAACAGTTCGATAACTCCAAACATCTCAGGATTGGATGCCGGCTTATATGTTGTATCCGTAGTTGATGCAAACAGTACACTAATAACTGCTCAATTTATTGCCACTGAGCCCCCTGTCTTACAATTGCAAATCTTTGAAACCGACAATGAGTGTTTTGGAAGTGCTAACGGAGTGGTTTCCGTTCAGGCATCCGGTGGTATTTCACCCTATACTTACCTATGGGATAATAGTTCAAACTTGAATAGTATTACTAATCTAACTTCAGGTTTTTATAACATTACTGTGTTTGATGCACAACAGTGTCAGATGATTGGTCAGGGAGAGGTTGATGAACCAGCCCAGATTTTAATCAGCAGTAGCGTGGTGGATGTTGCCTGTAATGGAGATATAAATGGTGTTATAGATATTTCAGTAAGTGGTGGTACCCCGCCTTTCAGCTATCAATGGTCCAATGGATCTTCAGTCGAAGATTTGGGAACCATTCCGGCTGGTACCTACACAGTTACAGTTATTGATGGTAACTGTACAGCTGAATCAGTGATTACTGTGAATGAGCCGGCAGACATGCTGCTGGCCCTTAACTCGATTAATATCTCCTTCTATGGTGCAAGCGATGGATCGGTTGATCTGGAAGTTTATGGTGGAGTTAGTCCATACGCCTACAATTGGTCTACCGGAAGTGTTTCTCAGGATATAACCAACCTTGCGGTTGGAAGCTATACAGTTACAGTGCATGATGCAAATTTCTGTACAAAGACTTCTACTGCAAATATCGATCAACCTGACGGTATCTATAGCATACCTTCAATAATTGATGCTAGCTGTGCAGGAGAGAATGATGGTGCAGTTGATCTTACTATTTTTGGGGGTGTTACCCCATATAATATATTGTGGTCCAATTACTCTACATCTGCTCAGGCCTCTGGATTGCTGGCCGGTGTATACATTGTGACTGTAACTGACCAGTTGAATGATATTTATGTTGATACCTTTATTGTAAATGAACCTGACGAGCTGGATTTTACCATGCTTGTTAGCGATGCAACCTGCAATGGTGGGAATGATGGTGAGATTGAGTTGATTGTAGCCGGTGGTACATCTCCTTACACCTACATGTGGAATAATGGAGCAAACACCAGGATCAATGTTGGCCTTGAAGCGGGAGGTTATATGGCCTATGTGATTGATAACAACGACTGTGCAAAATTAAACGGTACTTCACTTGGTGAACCGGATCCTTTCATTTCAAATGTTGAAATGATTCACGCATCCGGCTTCGGTTTAATGGATGGTTCGGCCGTAGTTTCTGTAGTTGGCAGCACACCACCTTATAGTTTCTTCTGGTCGACAGGAGCAACAGGAGATTCAATTGGAGGACTCGCCGCAGGTTTATATCAGTTACTAATTTTCGATGCCAATGGCTGTGATAATTGGGTTAGTTTTGAAATTCTGGATGATCCAAGTCAGATTGTTTTTGGTTGTACAGATCCGCTGGCATTCAATTATGATCCAAATGCAAATATGAATGATGGAAGCTGCTACTACATAGGCGATTTTCCTGATTGGAACTATAATATTACCGGAAATAATCACCTGGTACTGCTTTCAGATACTATTGAGATATCGTTGGATGGAGTCTCAATTGAGACAGGTGATGTTGTAGGTGTTTTCTTCGATAATAACGGTCAGCTTAGTTGCGCCGGTTATCAGATTTGGGAAGGTGCTACCACCGCAATAACAGCGTGGGGAGATGACCAGCAAACAGCAAACCTGGATGGTTTTGTACTCGGAGAATCAATGAAGTGGAAGATCTACGATGTGTCAGAACAGATTGAATATGAAGCGATACCGGAGTATAATTTATCATTCCTCGATAGTGGTTCCTATGTTAATAATGGTTTGTCAGGTTTAGCGTCTTTAACTGCAATTACCTTCGAAACACAGCAGATTATGTTGCCGGTTGGCTGGAGCATAATGTCAACATATATCGATCCGTTTGAACCACTGTTTAATGATCTGATGGCAGCGGTTGATACTAATATGAAGATCCTGAAGAACAGCCTCGGACAAAGTTATTGGCCGGAGTATGGCCTTAACCAAATTGGAAATATTTCAATTGGTGAAGGATATCAGGTAAAGATGGAAGTAACGGATTCTGTAAATATCGTAGGACTTTCAGTTGCACCTGAGGAGATTCAGATTGCCATTCCGTATGGTTGGTCAATTCTTGGCTATCTAAGAAAAGAACCCGCAGCAATTGATATCCTTTTGTATCCTATTGTAAATAGTGTAGACATTGTAAAGAATGGTGATGGTAATATCTATTGGCCTGCCTATGGTGTTAATTCTATCCTGAACATGATTCCTGGATTTGGTTATCAGGTTAGGACGAATTCCGCAACAACACTTACTTATCCGGCAAACTATATTGCAATACCGCTTAATGGATCCAAGTCGGTCGGAGCCGAACTTCATTTACCTAGCACAGGTAATAATATGACACTTGGAATTCCAATTAATAGCTGGGATAATATCCCGGACTATAATACAGTTATACAGGTCCATTCATTGAGTGGTATTTTGGTTGGTCAGTCCGTTTTTGATGGTGCTGATATGGCAATTACTCTCTGGGGTGATGATCAGTTAAGCGATTTAAAGGATGGTCTTATGGATGGGGAACATTTCATAGTCAATACCCTTGATCAAAATAACAAAAGAGTTGCTCTCAACTTTAATTATTGGATAACTGGCGATGCAGGATATGAATCCAATAAAATAAGTATTGTCGGTTCATTGTATGAATCTGACATAAACGAATCATATTATTTGTCTCAGAATATTCCTAATCCTTCAAAACAGGCAACACAAATAGGATTCTGTCTGGCTGCCAATGAAAGAGTCATTTTATCGCTCTACGACACCCGTGGCAGAAAGATTAAAGTACTCCTTGACGCTGATATGAATAAAGGTATTCATTCTATTGATGTGAATGTATCTAATTTGCCGGCTGGAGTTTATATGTATAAGCTGCTTACACGACATTTCTCACAGACGAAATACTTAACGGTTGTTAAGTAATCCTCTCAACAAAAATATTAGCCCCGCCCTTGCGGGGTTTTTTATTGAGACGCAATTTCCGGGAGATTGCGAACCGGAAATTACTGATCGAAATAATCCCGATCCTTCGGGAGTTGGTCAGATGGATTCATCGAATTCCGGATATCCTGATAGAATTACATTAGTCACGTTTTGATCTTGAAATGGATTCAACTATTTTTCGGGCGTATAAAAAACCGGCCATGCAGAAGACAGAACGTTTCAAGAAGATTATTGAATATTTTGAAGAACATCAACCTGTCGCAGAAACAGAGCTCGACTATAAAAGCCCATATCAATTGTTGGTGTCTGTAATACTATCAGCTCAATGTACGGATAAGAGAGTCAATATGCTGACACCAGCTCTTTTTGAACGCTTTCCCGATGCAGAAACACTTGCAGTGGCGCAGGTTGAAGAGATCTTTTCTTTTGTGCGTTCCTGTTCCTATCCAAATAACAAATCGAAACATCTGCTTGGGATGGCAAAAATGCTGGTTGAAGAATTTAATAGTATTGTTCCGTCGGAAATCAATCAGCTGGTTAAACTTCCGGGTGTTGGACGCAAAACAGCCAATGTGATTGCATCCGTGGTTTACGATAAACCGGCACTGGCAGTTGATACCCATGTGTTTCGGGTTGCAGCACGCCTTGGTTTGAGTACCAACTCAAAGACAGCATTTGAAACAGAAAAGCAGCTTGTGAAGCATATCCCGGAGAGTAAGATTCCAATTGCACATCATTGGTTAATCCTTCATGGCCGATACGTTTGCATCGCCAGAAAACCTAAGTGTGAAGCATGTGGTATTGCTCATCTTTGCAAGTATTTCGAGAAATCTTTCAAAGCAAAAGCTTAGTTTAGGATGAACATTGATTTCATCAATAATCTGAATGTATTCTCTTTCGAGGGAATTGCGATATTGACGATCGCCGGCTTTTTGGTTGGTGTAATTAATACCATTGCCGGAAGTGGTACTATCATTACTTATTCACTCTTTATGATGCTTGGACTTCCCGCAAACTATGCCAACGGAACCATCCGATTGGGAGTGATAATGCAAACGCTCGCAAGCTCAGGTACCTTCTGGCTTAAACACAAACTCGATGTGAAGAAGGGGCTGATGCTTGCGGTTCCAATTATACTTGGTACAATAATCGGTGCGAGGATAGCTGTTAACATCGATGAACGTTTCTTTGAGAAAATTATAGGGATTGTTATGATCATGATGCTGATATTCATCTTTTTGAAACCTGAACGGTGGATAGAAGGAAAAGAGCATCTGGTAAAGAAAAAAACAAGCGCAATTCAAATTATTGTTTTCTTTTTGATTGGGCTGTATGGAGGATTTATCCATATTGGTGTTGGGATATTCCTTTTGGCAGCGCTTGTATTATTGGCGGGTTACGATCTTGTTAGGGCCAATGCTTTAAAGGTGTTTATTGTATTTCTTTATAGCCCCTTTGCACTTACAATATTTATAATGAATGGCCATGTACATTATGGCATGGGTTTGATAGCGGCAATTGGCAACCTAATTGGAGGAATTGTAGCCTCAAAATTTGCGGTTGATTGGGGTGCAAAATTTATTCGTTGGTTTTTAATAATTGTGATAATTTTGTTCGCTTCGAAACTACTCGGAGTTTACTCTTGGTTTTGAAATGAATACGGTTTAGGGTGAGGTAAATTAGTGATTCGGTTACATGTTCAAACAGAAAGAACTTAAGTCTACAAAAATTGGATTTGGAGAGGGACTACGCGATGCTGGCCGCATCTACCCTGAGGTGCTTGCCTTGGGTGCCGATATAACCGGATCTGTTGGAATGGACATTTATAGAAATGAGTTCCCCAATCGTTTTTTCTCATTCGGAATTGCTGAACAGAACATTGTTGGCGTGGCCGCCGGCCTGGCTCTCTCCGGTAAAAAACCATTTCTTTCTACCTATAGTGTATTTGCGGCCTTAAGAACAACGGATCAGATAAGAGTTTCGCTGTGCTACAATAAGCTGCAGGTAAAGATAGGAGGAGCTCACGCAGGAATTTCCGTCGGTCCGGATGGCGCCACGCATCAGGCACTGGAGGATATAGCTGTAATGCGTGTTCTTCCGAATATGACGATTCTTTCGCCGTGCGATGCAACTCAAACAAGGTTAGCAGTGCTGGCCTCAATAAAGCAGGTCGACGGGCCGGTATATATACGCTTTGGAAGAGAAGCCGTTCCTGATTTTACTTCTTCAGAAATGGAATTTGTAGTAGGAAAAGGGCAGTTGCTGGCAGAAGGAGAGGACGCCACAATTATTGCCACCGGTCATATGGTTTGGGAATCTTATTTGGCACATAATCTTCTCTTGGAAGAGGGAATTAAAACAAGAGTTGTAAATTTGCACACGCTTAAACCAATCGACCGGAAACTGATTGAAGAATGTGCAATGAAAACCGGTTGTATTGTAACCGCTGAGGAGCACCAGATTATAGGTGGACTTGGGAGAGCAGTGGCCGAAGTGCTTGGAGCAACTCATCCGGTTCCATTGGAATACATTGGAATGAAAGACCGGTTTGGGGAATCGGGTCAACCTGATGAGTTGATGGAAAAATACGAATTGAAAGCAGCAAATATTGCAGATGCAGTTCGCAAAGTTATCAGTAGAAAAAACTTGAGCAGAAAATATGAGTGACATCATTAAACACGAATGCGGAATTGCTTTAATCAGATTGTTAAAGCCATTGGAGTACTATCAGCTAAAGTATGGTTCCTGGATGTATGGATTGAACAAATTATATCTGCTCATGGAAAAACAGCACAACAGAGGACAGGATGGAGCCGGTGTTGTAAACCTGAAGCTTGATCTGCCAGCAGGAAATCAATATATCTTCAGAGAAAGGAGTAATGAACGGGAACCAATACGGAGGGTGTTTGAAGAAATTAATGGAAAATTTGAGAAAACATTTGAACACAATCCCGATCGCCTTGATGATCCTGTCTGGAGCAAAACCAATCTGCCTTTTTCCGGCGAACTCTTTTTCGGTCATGTAAGATATGGAACCTTTGGCAGAAATGATATTGAAACAGTTCATCCGGTACTTCGATTAAACAACTGGAAAGCCAGAACTCTTGCACTTGCAGGTAATTTTAATCTTACCAATGTGGATGAACTTTTTAAGGTGTTGATTGAGGTTGGGCAGCATCCAAGAGGATATACCGATACAGTCACAGTACTTGAAAAGGTAGGCCACTATCTGGATTTGGAGAATCAGCGAATTTTCGACCACTATAAAAAAGAAGGGTATTCCAATAATAAGATTTCTGAAATAATAGCCAATGAACTGGACTTAATTAAAGTGCTTAAGGCTGCCAGCAGGGACTGGGACGGTGGCTATGCTATGGGCGGTTTCACAGGTTCGGGCGACGCATTTGTTGTACGTGATCCATGGGGCATCCGACCAGCTTACTACTATCATGATGATGAAGTGGCAGTTGTGGCATCTGAGCGACCGGTGATTCAAACCGCTTTCAGAGTACGCGACGATCTGGTGAAGGAACTGGAGCCTGGTTATGCTTTTGTTGTGAAGAATGATGGCAGAGTGATTTGTGATAAAGTAAGAGAACCACAGGAGCGCAGAGCCTGCTCATTCGAACGAATCTATTTTTCCAGAGGAAGTGACAAAGATATCTATCAGGAAAGGAAAAAGCTTGGTGAATATCTTACACCAACCATTCTTGAGAAACTTAACAACGATTTAGAAAACACAGTATTCTCATTTATTCCGAATACCGCTGAAACGGCCTTTTATGGTATGATTAAGGGAGTTGAGGAGAGAATGATTGAAAATAAGAAGAAGCGTATCATTGAGTTGGGATCGAACATGACAGATGCTGACCTCGACGAACTAATTTCTCAGAGGCCCCGCGTAGAGAAAATTGCAGTTAAGGACGCCAAACTTCGTACTTTCATTAGTCAGGATGATGGAAGAAATGATCTGGTTGCACACGTATATGATATCACCTACGGAACAATAAAAACAAACAAGGATACCCTTGTAATTATTGATGACAGTATCGTAAGAGGTACAACCCTTCGAGAAAGTATCATTCGCATACTTGACAGGCTGGTGCCGAAAAAGATTCTTATTGTTTCATCTGCACCACAAATCAGATATCCGGATTGTTATGGAATCGATATGGCCAAGTTGGGTGATTTTATTGCCTTCAATGCTGCCATTGAATTATTGAAAGATACCAATCAGGAATCGGTTATTAATGAGGTTTACAAAAAGTCGAAAGCACAGCAGGGTTTTCCAAAGGAAGAGATAGTGAACTATGTAAAGGATATTTATAAACCTTTTACAGCAGAAGAAATCTCCGGAAAAATTGGGAAAATGCTGACCGCTTCAGATGTGAAAGCAGAGGTGGAAATAGTATATCAAAGTATTGAAAATCTTCATAAAGCTTGTCCACATAACAAGGGAGATTGGTACTTTACAGGAAACTATCCAACCCCTGGCGGAAACAAAGTTGTAAATACTTCATTCATCAACTATATAGAAGGAAAATCAAGCAGAGCGTATTAACATACATTCGCTTTATCGTAAATTAACTTCTCCCGGATGGTCTTTGCTAATCTGATTGATGTAGGACTCTATGTGCCTCTTCGATTTCTCACTGTAGATATCCTGAATGGTGATGAGAATCCCGGTTTCCTCTACATCACCAAATTCATCATTCACCGCGGTACCAAAACATTTCATCGACGATGACAAGTTCATGTATGCGTTGAACAGAGGAGGTATATTGTCTCCCAGCGACCTGACTTTTTGCGAGAGTTGCTTATAATCGTCCCGGTAATTCTCTGCATTGAGATGATTGGCCAATTCGTTTTCAGAATGATAATAGGCAAGAGCTTTATGTGGTTTTACCAATCCTTCCCTATCTCCGAAGTACTTGTTCATGAAGTATAAGATGAGATCTCTACCAAGTTTGTCAAAACTTTGGTACATAGTTATTTTCCCAAAGAAATATTTAACATGTGGATAGTCAACTATCAGGGAACCAAGTCCATCCCATAAGTTGTCCAGAGCGAAAATACCTTTCCTGCCAGCTTGTCCTGATTGGTAAAGTGGATGTACAAATGAACGTCCAAGTTCAATGGTACCGCCTAAGAAATGCCTTTTAAACTCATTCGAAAATTCAAAAAGATGTGCTGTTGAGAGATCAACTTTATTATCGGTTTCACATTTCTGTTCATTACAATTAAAGAATCTGTAACCACCCAGAATCTCCTGATTTTCCGGATCCCAAACGATAAGTTGTTTGTAAGGATTCGTGTTGGTGTCGTACTCATCAATATCCGTTGATTTTCCCGTTCCACCTCCTCCGATTCTGAATGATTCTTCCCGTAATCTTCCTATCTCCTTCATTAAATTTGGAGATTCGTGCGAGGTAAATATGTAAATATCGTTATCTGAATTATTGGTCTTCCTGATAAACTTGTCATCGGTAAGTTCAGCTAACAAAAGCTCTTTGCCAAGGGGCTCTATGATTTTCTCCATTCAATGTTTCTTAAACGATGCAAATTAATAAAAAAAGCGATTCTTAATTAGACTATTCCTCCGTTTCTAAAACAAATTGTTCAAAGTTTCTTTTCGGCTTCTCAACCAATGAATAGGCATATTCCTGAACCAGCTTAGCCCATTTAACCGGAGTATATCGTTTGTCGAAATAAGACGCTTCGATGGCCGGGCCAAAATAGGCTTTCAAATGTCCGTTTTGCTTTTTAAATAGTTCATTGGCGAGAAAGAACATCTCAAGGTTTGCCTTGATTCCTAGTGCTTCTCTTAGAATATTCAGGTTATAAAAGAAGGGAGAATTCTCACCTGTGATAAATGTGGGGGTTATGGATCTGCCATGTTTGATTGCCTTCGTAAGGAAGGTCTTTCTCCAGTCAATGTCTTTGATTACACCCTTCCTCTTTCTCGATACATATCCCGAAGGAAACATTAGTAACGGAATGTCTGTGGCATAAGTTGCATCAAATATCTTAATGGCCTCCTTCGAGGTAGATCCGTGTTTGTTTATCGGGATGAAAAGAGGCTTGAAATTTTTAACACTCAGGAGCAAATCGTTGACAGGTACCCGTGCATCTCCATAGTGATTTGCGATAATATTAGTCAGGAGAATACCTTCAAGTCCGCCAAGCGGGTGATTTGCTGCAAAAACGGTCTTAGTATCTACCGGAAAATTTTCTTTGCCAATTAAGTCAATAGTAACATTGAAATATGCATTTACTTTATTCAGGAATTCGATACTTTGTAAAGATCGGTTCTCCCAAAGGAAATCGTTAATTTCATCCTGATGCATGATTCTCTTGATATAGGAGAATACAAAACCAGGAAGCATACGTGCAAGTGAAGCATTCTTCTGCTCGAAAAGCTTTTCAATATCAATAAATTTGTCAAAGTTTTCCTTCAATTCCATCTCGGACATTCCTCTATTTTTTACAAAAATAGAGGAATTGAGAAAATAACCTTCAATTCGTAGTAAATAAGATGAGGCATATGGTTTTTTAATGTTTGGAGCTTAAAATTGGGCATTCTCTGTTCTATTCATCTCTCATAAGCCAACTGCTTTGTATTTGCATGTCACAACGTGACACCAGATTATCCGTTTTTAAAATTGGCTAACAGTCACAAAATCAAAAGATTATTCTCAATTATGACTTAAAGATGATATTTTGGGATTATTAGTCAGATTTTAAAGATTTCAAGTTATCAACATAAGTTGAAAACGAAAATTGTTGAAACTAAGTTGCTGATAAACTGACGAGTAATTAATTAATTGATTTGGATTATATAGGTTATCAACATTTTATCATCAGGTTATACACAATTTGTGAAGTGTAACTGTGTGTCATTTTGGGATTTATAGTGCCATAATTTGGCAAAATGTGGAATAGTTGCTATTTTTACTCTATTATTTGTCAAAAGATGGAAGCATTATTATTTAACGGTGAACACCCTGCGAAAGTGGACGATAAAGGAAGAGTCGTTCTGCCATCTCCATTCAAGAAGCAGATGGAGAAGGCGGGGAAGGATCGTTTTATCGCAAGAAAGGGATTCCATCATAACTGCATTGTGCTCTACACACCTGAAGAATGGTATCGTTTACATCAGGATCTCAGTGTTAAGACCGATCCGTTTAATCCGGTTCACAAAAACATAATGAGGGCAAAAAACAAAAGCGTATTTGAAGTTACTATCGCAGAAAATGGAAGAATGTTGATTCCAAGAAGATTTTTAGATCTGATAGGAATTAAGAAAGATGTGATCATCGTAGGAGAGTTCGAGACAATTGAAATCTGGGATATGGAACAATACGATCAGATTGACGATAACAACATCGATTTCTCAATTATCAGAAACCAGGACGAGACACCACAATAACCTCACTGTATCCATGAGTGAATATCATATTCCGGCTTTACTCGAAGAAACCATCGAAGGTTTGGCTGTAAAGGCTAACGGAGTTTATGTCGACGTCACTTATGGCGGTGGCGGTCACTCAAGAGCGATTCTGGAACTACTAAGAGAGGGCAGGTTGATCGGATTTGATCAGGATAAAGATGCATTGGAAAATGGCATTGAGGACGACCGCTTTCTTTTGGTCAACCATAATTTTCGATTTATCAGAAATTTTCTGAGCTATTACGAAATAGATAAAGTAGATGGAATTCTGGCCGACCTTGGAGTTAGCTCACATCATTTCAATAAGGCTGAGAGGGGTTTCTCATTCAGGTTTGAAGGACCTCTCGATATGAGAATGAATACAGAGTCAGGGCAAACCGCAGAAGATATAATTAATGAATATGATAAAAAGCAATTGTTGAAAGTCTTTCAGGTTTATGGTGAAATAGACAGAGCAGGCCGCATGGTTCAGCTTATTATGAATGCTCGCGAAGCAAAGCACATTTCATCCATTCAGCAATTTCTTGAAGTAATTGAGCCCTGTACACCGAAGAAAAACGAAAGTAAATTTCTTGCGAAAGTTTTTCAGGGATTGAGAATTGAGGTGAATCACGAAATAGATGTATTGATCGACCTGCTGAACAATTCAGTCCGGATTCTTAAAGAGGGCGGACGCTTTGCAATCATAACATATCATTCCCTTGAAGACCGATTGGTCAAGAATTTCTTCAGATCAGGAAACATTGAGGGGAAACTGGATAAAGATGTTTTCGGGAACGCTAATGTACCATTCCGGGTGGTGAATCGAAAAGTAATTATTCCCGGCGATGACGAGATTCGCAACAACAATAGAATTCGAAGTGCAAAATTAAGAATAGCCGAAAGAATTTAACAATGAGCAAAGAGAAGGAAATAATGATTGATCTGGGCAACGAGGAGTCGAATAAATCGACCAAAAGTTTGCTCCGTGATATTCTTGATGGAAGCATCCTTACCAGAGAGGTATTCATATCTCATCTTGGCTATTTACTCTTCCTGACCTTGATTGGAATATTCTACATAGGTAACCGCTACCATGCCGAAAAAGTGATCAGAGGGATCATGGATGTAGATAAGCAGGTAAAGGATATCAGGGCTGAAGCAGTGCTCACTCAGTCGGAACTAATGCAGTGGAAAAACCAATCCAATGTTTATCGATTGGTGACAAAACATGAGCTTGGCCTAAAACCGCTGGTTAAACCCCCTAAGCAACTTCTGATAGATGAGTAAAGGGAAAAAAGATATCAATAAGATTATTAAGCGCAGAGCTACCTTCATTTATCTGCTTGTGGGTTTCTTTGGGCTTGGGATTCTTGCACAGGTTCTGATTCTTCAGGTGTTTCAACGGGAGAGGTGGTTGCAGGTTCAGGAAGAATCATCCTACAGAAAAACCATCCTGCCAAAACGTGGGGATATTCTCTCAAGCGATGGAAGCCTGCTGGCTACATCAATTCCATGGTACGACATAACCATAGATATGCGCACTCCGGGTTGGGACAAATATCTGAATCCTGCACATAACATTTCAAAAGTTAACGACAGGAAGCTCGACACTCTCTGCATAAAATTAAAAAAATACATACCAGGCCAGGCCTCTTACCAGATAAAGAATGAATTGAGGAGCCGGTATAAAAATAAGTCTCAGATCTACCTGGATATGAAACTGAACTTTCTGGAGCTGCAACAACTGAGAAGTTTTCCTGTACTCAATGAAGGTAAATACAAAACAGGCCTGGTTTATCATCAGCATAACCGCCGTGT
>Ga0233443_1000626_pt1 | contig 37547 bp, 21 predicted proteins | sample SI_123_September_2_FD_182784 | JGI IMG/M metagenome (GOLD analysis project Ga0233443, IMG submission 182784) | Seawater microbial communities from Saanich Inlet, British Columbia, Canada - SI_123_September2016_200_MG | ecosystem: Environmental > Aquatic > Marine > Inlet | place: Canada: British...
CAAAATCATCCCTTTTAATGAAATCATAAGTCTTGATGATCTTATTGTTATTACGAAGATGCTCGAATGCTTTATGCTTATCGACCAGCTTAAACCCATTATCAAAAACTGCAACCCTTACTCCTTTCCCGCTTACATGATTGGATTCAAAAAGATCGCCTTCCATTGAAGTAGTTTGTTCTTTCAGAAGTTTATCGATTTCAACTAAGGCTGCTGTATCTTTAAACAGAGCTAATGTACCATTTGAAGAATAGATCTGCTCAACATGTTTAACAAACGGAAACTGTAACATCGAAGCGATTTGGTCATCATAGGCAAATACAGAAACAGCATTGAACCATCTGCTGATAATCTCAGTAGCTTCAACGCTACTTGCTACTGCATCCAGATAATTCTCATTCACGGGATAGTCGGAGATATTATACAGATCTATTTTATGATTTATACGGCGGTCGATAGCTTTCTTATCAAAGAAAGTATAAGGATTGAATTCAACCTCATTTTTATCGGTAAAGTATACCCAATATTCGTTCTGAGCTGTGAGGCTGAAAGAAATTGAGAGGATTAGGGCCAAGAGTGTTATTCCATTTTTCATGATTGTTCTTTATATCCAGTTATAACCATTAATTGCTAAAAAAGTTAAAGAAACCTAAAATTTAAATCTCGACAATAAAAATCTTATACGTTTGTTTAAATATTGTAATTTTACCGGCTTCTATCAGATATACACCTTAATAGAAGGTTTTTGTAGTTAAACTAAGATACAAATTATGTTAAGAAATTCGACTGTTTCATTTAAGAAAGTAATGTTTTCCTGTGTAATGATTTTAGCGCTTTCGGTGTATGTAAATGCACAGGAATCAGGTAATATAGAATTAAAGATTACCGATTCAAAAGGAAATAAAGTATGGACATATAAGGAGTCAAATACACTATACATTGTTGCAAAGAGTAGAAGCCTTAACATGAAAGCAGATGCAAAAGACGAGGTTGTGGTAACGGCGATATGCGAGATGGAAAAGGATGGTGAGTCTTTTAAATTGACAGAAACGGCAATCAATTCCGGGATCTTCAAGGGTGAGTTAAAGTTGAAAGAAAGTCCGATGCCCTTCCCTAACAGCGGATTTCTGGAAGTACTGAAAGGTGATCGTATAAGTGTTTCCTACCTAATATCAACCGATGAGAAAGGTGTACCTGAAACTGCTGCTGATGAAGTTTATTATCGTGGACCGGATTGGACCTTTTATAATACAGGACAAAATCACATTGTTTTGATACCTGATGGTGCCAGCATTACCATAGACGGGGAACCAATTAAGCAAGGTGATTTTATCAGTGTTTATTATAAACATGGAGAAGGAGAGGATGGTAAAATGGCTAATTGCGGAGGTATGGGCCGTGAAACTTCTCCTGCAGGGGTTCGCTTTACAGGAGCTACAATTGCGATTGCAGTTTGGGGAACTCAGGATGGAAAAGATAATGGCCTTGAAGTGAACGAAAAGATGAATTGGAGAATATGGAGAGCATCAGATGGAAAAGTATATAATGCTGTAGCCACTTACATTCCAATCATGGAAGGTCAACCATTTACACATCAGGATATGTATGCAAAAGATGGGATCAGCGGTTTAACAGCTTTAACAGCGACTTCCAAAAAATAGAGACAGCAATATATTTTAACAAATAATATGGCTTCCGGAAAATTCAATCCGGAAGCCTTTTTTTTGTCCAAAGAACAAATCGCTTGTTTTCCGGTTGTCATGAAAGAACTCCTGATACTATGAACAGTTAGTCGGCAATTTACTTTGTTTGAGTCGATTAAAAATTGGTTAAATAAGTTAAATCTTAAAAGTTAAAAACGGATAGTTCGATTATCTTACTATTTTTGAATGCTTAATAGACTCCCATGAGGAAACACCTGCTTTTTATCATACTATTTATATCTGCTCATTCTGCATTTTCGCAGCAAGGCCCTGATGGCCCACCCTGGTATTTCATTAATACAGGTGTTGAGAATCAGCACATAGTTTTGGTCTTACCAACCGTGCCAATTACTATTGATGGAGAGCAAATTTTACCTGGCGACTACATAGGAGCCTTTTATAAATTTAATGATACATTACTGTGTGGCTCAGGAACAGGAGCAACTGGTGATATCGGTGGAATGAAATATACCGGAGATGTAAATGCAGCAACAATATGGGGAGCTGAACAGAATGTGAATAATGGTTTTCAGGATGGAGAACTGATGCGCTGGAAAATCTGGCGTGCATCCGACGGAAGTGTTTTTGATACCGAAGTCGATTATTATACACCGGGAAGCTTGCCTTCCATTAATGCCGACAGTCTCTTTCATGCCAATTTTCAAAGTGCTCTGTTTTCAATAAGTACCGGTTCTATACCCGGAATTGACGCAAGTGTTAACGGTCAATATTTTCCTTTATCCGGATGTGGGCTTGACAGTGCTGAAGAGGTTTCGGTCCTGTTGGGAAATCACGATACAGTTGAAGTTTATGAGTTTTATCTAAATTATTCAATCAATAATGGAGATACGATTACTGAGTTGGTAAGCGATACCATACCCGCCGATTCAACGATTCAGTTCACATTTTCCCAAACGGTTGATTTGTCTGTTCCGGGCGACTATGAATTTGATATCTGGGTTGATGCCGCCGGAGATGTAAATTACTCCAATGACTACAACAGGATTCTGGTTCAGAATACAATTGCACCGGTAGTAACACTGCCTGCAGACACAGCTATTTGTGCCGGAGATACGATCCCCTTATTTCCAATAGAGGAGTACGATGAGGATCTTAGCTATGTTTGGGACGATGACATCAACTCATATTACGTGTATGGAATTGAGGAGGGTTATTATCAGTTAGTTGTGACCAATCTTTATGATTGTTCCGATATTGATTCCATCTATCTCACTGTTAATCCGAATCCTGTGGTAGAAGTTCAGGATACAGTTACCTTTTGTGAAAATGCTTCCATTATATATGTTCTGGATGAAAGCTACGAACAGATCGACTGGAGCAATGGTACGCATAGCGAAGAGATAGAGATTTCAACAGAAGGCAGCTATGTGGTAACGGTTTCTGACAGTAATGGTTGCAGGGCCTCAGACACCTTGGTTGCTGTGGAAGTAGCTCTACCGGTAATTGATCTTGGAGCAGACTTCCAAATAACCTATCTGGATAGCGTAGTGCTTGATGCCGGGCAGGGATATGATGCATATCTTTGGAATACAGGTTCATCAACGCAATATTTTTATCCTGATACATTTGGTAAGTATACTGTTGAAGCATGGACAGGAGACTGTAAGGGCGGAGATGCCATCGTGATTACTTTTCTCGATCCTGATACCATTCCTCCTATTACAGGCTTAACATTGTTTCCAAATCCGGCTGATGAATTTCTGACAATTCTTCACAAGGGTGCTGAAAATGGAGTTATAAAAGTGTATAATACCATTGGGCAGATCGTACGTACTTATCGCTACTCAGGTGAAGGAGCTGTAGTAATAGATGTTAGCAGATTCAGACACGGAGTTTATATTATACACATCGAAACAGGTGAGGAAACTTTCATCAAGCGTATAGTGAAATCCTAGGACTTTTCAGACGGAATTTATTCAGATTTAACACATAAGGAACTTACATTTTCGAATATTATTGATTATTTTCGTAAGTTCGAATGTCTAATTTATTTAATTAAAAACTATGAAGAGAATTTTACTAACTCTTGTGTCCCTGGTAGCTATTCTTGCTGTTAATGCACAAGATTGTTCATACTTATTTATTTCAGAGTATGTTGAAGGAACCGCTAACAGTAAGGGAGTTGAAATATATAATCCTACCAATCAGTCTGTTGACTTGACAGATTATATTGTTGTAAGGTATAGCAACGGTTCTTCTTCAGCTTCATCTGGTTATAAAACAGATTTGATAGGAACCATTCCGCCTTACGGAACATTCTTACTTGTGAATGGTCAGACTACTTCGTCAGAAACTTCCCCGGCTTGTGATCCGGCGCTGCAGGCCCTGGCTGATCAGCTTGACGGAGAATATCCTGCGCCTATGTATATGAATGGAAATGATGCCATCACCCTGGAAACCAAGAATGGATTGGTTTGGGATATTTTTGGTAAAGTTGGTGAAGATCCGGGCACAGGATGGTGTGATATTGACACACTGAACTACGTTACTGGATCAACCTACTGGTGGCTGGCATGGACCAAGGATCATACCTTAAGAAGAAAACCGGGGGTAAAGCATGGTGTTTTCATCAATCCGGGTTCGCCAGGTTCAACTACCAATTACTTTAATCCGGCCACCGAATGGGATACCGTGATGGGCTACTGGAGTGCAATTGATACGGCTTGGATCAGTGCCAACTTATGGGATGGTTTAGGTTCACATGATTGTGAATGTGATCCGAACTACAACGATGTATCCAATAACAAACCATTTGTTAAAGAGAAAGGGGCATTCTTCTTTCCAAATCCATCCAATGGTGTTTTTACTGTTAAAGCCAGTGCTTTCATTGAATCGGTGAAGGTAATGAATGCTTTGGGCCAGGAAGTATTTACCAATAGCAACACTCAATTACGTGGAGATTTAAGGGTTGAGATGGAACAAACGCACAGCGGTCTTTACTTTGTGAAAATCTATTTCACTGATAAGACAACATTAACAAAAAAGATATTGATTAAGTAAGAATACCTTACGACAGGCAAAAAAGGTATTTAGCTGGTGCATCCGGATAAATACCTTTTTTTATCTTTATAAGAATGAATTTATCATGTTCCAACATCCATGCTAAAACATAAACATATGAAGAAACTATTACTCTTTGGATTACTAGCTATCCTGATGCTTATTCAATCATATGGACAAACCTTCACATTATCCGGTCAGGTATTGGATCGAGCTACTGGTGAGTCACTTATAGGTGCCACGGTAATGGCATCGGATAATGTTGGTGCTGTCTCAGATTTCGAAGGAAATTATTCAATCGATCTGAAGGCAGGAGAATATACGCTTACTGTTTCCTATGTAGGTTTTGAGCCAACGCAAAAGACGATCATGCTGGTGAAAAATCTATTTATTAATTTCAGATTGAAAACACAAATTCTGGATGAGGTCAGCGTGGTGGCAGATGTGGCCAGAGCCCGGGAAACACCGGTTGCCTTTACCAATATACTTCCGGCCAAAATTGAGGAGGAACTCGGATCTCAGGATTTACCTATGATCCTGAATTCAACACCGGGAGTTTATGCAACACAACAGGGTGGTGGAGACGGTGATGCAAGAGTTAATATCCGTGGATTTAATCAAAGGAATGTAGCTGTAATGCTCGATGGAATTCCCGTGAATGATATGGAGAATGGATGGGTATACTGGAGCAATTGGTTTGGTTTGGATGCAGTAACCAGAAGTATACAAATACAGCGTGGCCTGGGTGCCTCGAAACTGGCATTACCATCCGTTGGTGGAACTATGAATATTCTTACCAAGGGGCTTGAAAGTAAAAGACAGTACAATGTTAAACATGAAGTTGACAACGAAGGAAAATTCAGAACCTCTCTGGGATATACCAGTGGCAAACTAAAGAACGGATGGGGCGTAACATTAGCCAGTTCATTTAAAAAGGGTAATGGTTTTGTTGATCAAACATGGACAGAGGCGTTTTTTTACTATGCTAAAGTTGATAAAAGAATGGGCAATCATCTATTGTCAATCTCAGCGATGGGTGCACCCCAACAGCATGGCCAGCGGGCGTATAAAAATGCCCTGGCAACCTATGATTCTACCTATGCGGTAGGTTTGGGTGTTGATACCTTCCCAAAGATTATTAATCGAGGATTACGTTATAATCAATATTGGGGTACTTATGAAAACTACAAACTGGGTGCAGCAACTGACTCGCTTTTTCATCCAGGTACAGGATCTTATATTTATACAGCCTATGATACGATTGGAGGAGATCAAATCAATGCACATTATAAGGTTAATCAATATCATAAACCTGCGTTTAGCATCCGAGATACCTGGACTCTTAGTGAGAAAATGTATGTTTCAAACATATTGTATATGTCCATTGGGAAGGGAGGTGGAACAGGGACCAAGAACTCTATAAAATTATCTGATCTTGACACCGTATCCGGCCAGATCTACTGGCAGCAATTTTATGATGCTAACATCAACAATATTGATCAATCTTATAGCGATACAGAAAACAAAGCATCCCAGTATATGATCATGAACAGGAATGAACATTTGTGGTATGGTTTGCTTTCAACCTTCTCCTATGATTATAGCGAACAACTGAATTTTTCCGGTGGATTGGATCTTAGATCTTATACAGGATCACACTACAGGGTGGTATACGACTTACTGGGAGGCGATTATTGTGTTGATAGTTACAATGCTAATCAGGATACAGTGGTTAAAAGGGTTGGTGATCGAATCTATTTCGACGATGATGTAACGGTTAGATGGGGAGGAGCTTTTGGTCAGGCAGAATTTAAGAATGAACGATTTTCTTCATTTGTAAATCTTAGTTATGCAAGGTCGGGTTTTATGAAGGAGGATAACTTTGCACTTCCTTCGGATTCTGCCAGAAATTCTGGATGGCTATGGAAAACCAGCTATACAGCAAAAGGTGGAGCTAATTATAATATTGACAGGTACAATAATTTCTTTGTAAACTTTGGATATTTGTCTAAAACGAGAGCATCATCCTATATTTTTGATGGGTATACAACTAACTTTAGAGAAGATACGGAAAATGAAAAGGTCAAAGCTTTTGAATTGGGTTATTCATTTCACAGTCCGGAGTTTGCGATGAATATAAATGCATATTATACTTCCTGGGAAGATAAACCGATTGGTGATGTTGATGTTGATAATGAGCATTACATCATACCTCCGGGCGTTGATCAGCTCCACAAAGGAATTGAACTTGACTTCATTTATAAGTTAGCACGAAATCTTGACCTTCAGGGACTTGCATCCGTCGGGGATTGGCAGTTTAATACCAGATACAAGAATCTTCCGGTTTATAATTCACAAACAAGAGCCAGGGTTGACAACGAGTTCAGAACCTTTGATATTAGAGAAATACATGTGGGTGATGCTGCTCAATCTCAGTTTATGGGCAGTCTAAGATATGAACCAATTAAACATCTTTATTTCAACCTGAAGTATATTTATTTCGATCGTTATTATGCTGACTTCTCAGGCATTTCTTTAAAGACAGAAGATACTCAGGGAGATGATAATAAGCCCCGGGAATCCTGGGAGATTCCATCCTATGAATTAGTTGATTTGAATGCGGGTTATACCTGGGTAATGGATGGATACCGAATTAGTTTCAGACTTACGGTTTTAAATTTGTTGGATCAATTCTATATTTCAGATGCCAGAAACAATGATCCTTATATATATGGAACTCCACCAAATACCTATGATGTTAATGCAGCATCTGTTTTTGTTGGACTTGGCAGACGATACAATGCCTCAGTTAAAATCACTTTTTAAGCAATTTTTATAATGAAGAAATCAATTTTATTCGTTTGTTTACTATTTGCCGGCTTAGGTTTTTTTGCTCAACCACTTAGCTATTATAATGGCACCGAGGGGCTTGAAGCAACAGCCTTAAAGACAGCCCTCAATAACATAATTGATGGACACCAACAATACTACTATGGATCTGTAAAGCAGATCCTGCGTCAGTCTGATGAAGATCCATCTATTTCCGACAACATCATATTATTGTATACAGGATGGTCCATTCCAAAAACAAACTTTGCCTCCAATCTTGATTCACTGAATTTCTGGAATCGGGAGCATGTCTGGGCAAAATCGCATGGCGATTTTGGAACAGATGTCGGGCCTGGTACAGATGCACATGCAATCAGGCCGGTTGATGCGACTGTGAATTCTGCACGAAGCTATAAGGATTTTGATAACGGTGGGAGCCAGTATCTAGATGCCGGAGTTCCTACCGGATGTTATGCCGATAATGACTCATGGGAACCCAGAGATGCAGTGAAAGGTGATGTGGCCAGAATGATTTTTTATATGGCAACCCGCTACGAAGGGGAGAATGGAGAATTGGATCTTCAGGTAGTTGATCAGGTAGGAACATATCCTTATCCCAAGCATGGCAAACTAAGCACTTTGCTTGCATGGAATCAGCAAGATCCGCCGGATGCATTTGAACGAAACCGCAATGACGTTGTAGCCAACTGGCAAAATAACAGGAATCCGTTTGTCGATTATCCGGAGTTCGCCGACTACATTTGGAATAATGTATCAGCCAACCCCATTGAAATTACAGCTGTTACGAACAACCCGGTCGAACCTGATTCAATGGATGTGGTTACCATTTCTGCCAATATTGCACATACAGTAGGAACTACCATTAGTTCAGCCACCATTAACTGGGGAACTTCATGGGGAACCTTAAATAATCAGATAAGTTTAACAGCAAGCGGGAGTGTATATTCCGGTCAGATTCCGGCACAGGCACCCGGAACAAAAGTTTTTTTCAGAATTGATGCCAGTACTGTTTCAGAAGACAAATATTTTGTTGGCAGCTATCAGGTCGCCATTGCTCCCTTTAACGGAACTCTGACTTCCATTTATGATATTCAGGGACAGGTGGCCAATACACCATATGCAGGACAAGTTGTCTCAACTTCCGGTATTGTTACCGGAGCTTTTGGAGAAAACTTCTTTCTTCAGAGTGGTACAGGACCCTGGAGTGGTATCTATGTTTATGAATCCGGTTATTTCCTTACGGCAGGTGATAGTATTATTGTTACGGGTGAAGCCGATGAGTATTATGGTAAGACTGAAATTAAGAGTGTTGCAAACGTTTATTTAATTTCTTCCAATAATCCAATGCCGGAACCCCTGATTCTCCCATCAGGTGGTGTTGAGGATGAACAGTATGAAGGTGTATTGATAAAATTGCTTAATGTTCAATGTGTAAATGATACAGCCTTTGGTATGTGGATGGTAGACGATGGAACAGGTATAGCGCTTATTCATAATTCATCAACCTATGGGCATCCTTACGTAATTGGTGAGTTTTATGATATTACCGGACCATTAAACTATGATTTCGACCAGTTTAAAATTGAGCTGAGATCAGCCGATGATGTTGAGGCAGGTACCGACAATCTTGCACCAATTATTTTGTCCGCAGCACCTGTTACCCCTACACTGGTTTATGTCAACTTCAATGAATCAGTAGAGCTAAACTCAGCTCAGGATGTAAACAACTATTCTATTAACAACGGAATTATAATTAGCAATGCTCTTCGTCATTCATTCGATTTTAAGAAAGTTATACTAACGGTCAGTGAATTACAAAGTAATTCCTATACATTAAGTGTGAATAATATTGAAGACTTTAGCGGAAATATTATGACATTAACCGAAGTGCAGTTTTCTTACCTCGGAATGAATGAGCAGACGAATGAGCAGATTGCAATTTTTCCAAATCCTTCGAATGGAATAATTTCTTTGAATTTACGCGATGAAACCGGAGCTTCGGATATTGGTGTCTTCGATTTAAGCGGAAGGCTGCTAGAATACTATCAGTACGAAAATAAGCGGATGCAGATTGATCTGTCGCACCTTCCCAATGGAGTATATTTCCTGAAAGTTGAATCGGATCAGAAGAAATTTGTCTCTAAAATATCAATAGTAAAGTAGCATGTTTAAAATTGAGAAATCACAAGGAATTACAGAGCAGGATCATCTGGTATTTATTTTCAAGAAAGAAGAGGAAATAACAAATTCTGTCTTCACAGAAGCAGAACTTGCTTATATCAAAAAGAGTCAGACCGAGAAGCAATCTTTGGTACGCATCAATCAGTATAGCCGACAGTTGTTTGTACAATTCCTGGATACTGACAAGGAACATTATAAGATCAGGGAAGAAGGCAGAAAAGAGGCTTGTAAACTTACCGGACTGCTAAATAAACTGAAGCTTGAGAAGGTGGTTTTGGTCGATTTTATTAAATGTGATGATTGTATGCTGGCCTATGCCGAGGGTGTTGCACTTTCAGCTTATCAGTTTCTAAAATATTTCAAGGATAGGGATGAGAAGGCAAATTCACTGAATTGTTTGCAGATTGAAAGTCAGCTCGTTAGTAACGAAGCATGCACCGAGCTTGATGTTATCGTTAAGGCAGTTTATAAAGCCCGCGATCTGATCAACGAACCATTATCCTGGTTAACAGCTGTTCAGCTGGCAAGTGAGATAAAAGAGTTGGGAAAGGATGCAGGATTCTCGGTTGAGGTTTTCGACAAACGTAAGATTGAAGCTCTGAAAATGGGAGGTTTGTTGGCCGTTAATAAAGGTAGCATCGATCCTCCTACATTTACTGTAATGGAGTGGAAACCGGAGAATGCAAAAAACGCCCAACCGATTATTTTGGTCGGAAAAGGTGTTGTTTACGACTCCGGAGGCTTAAGCCTCAAACCAACCAAGAGCAGCATGGATTACATGAAATCTGATATGTCCGGGGCAGCGGGAATGGTGGGAGCACTATGTGCTGTCGCCAAGAACAAACTTCCGGTTCATGTAATAGCTCTTATTCCGGCCACAGATAACAGACCCGATGGAAATGCCTACGTCCCGGGTGATGTAATTCAGATGCATAATGGAATGACCGTCGAGGTTCTGAATACCGATGCGGAAGGTAGAATGATATTAGCTGATGCGCTTAGCTATGCACAAAAATACAATCCGGAGTTGGTAATTGATATGGCAACCTTAACCGGAGCTGCTGCAATGTCTGTTGGAAAAGAAGGTATGGTTGGAATGGGAAATGCCGGTAGTGAAATATTTGACCAGCTTAAAAAAGCGGGTGAGAATGTGTACGAGCGGATCGTTGAGTTCCCGATTTGGGATGAGTATAACGAGTATCTGAAATCAAGCATTGCAGACATTAAAAATATCGGAGGTAGAGACGGCGGAGCCATTACGGCCGGGATGTTTTTAAAAAAATTTACTGACTATCCATGGATCCATCTCGATATAGCTGGTTCAGCATTCTTGCATGCGACAGACAGCTACCGCGGGAAGGATGGAGTTGGGACAGGTGTTAGATTACTCTATGAGTTTATAAAGAAATACTGATAGACAAATGATAGAAAGGTTAAAGGCCGGGGCTTAAAGAGGTGAATTTCATTCTTTAAACTTCGGTCTTTTTAAGTTGGCGTGTGATGCCGGATATCTTTGAATTGATTTTAACACCAATCATCAAAATCACTATCTTTGCACCCTTATTTTAACGCGTTGAATAGTCAATAAAGAGCAGAAGATGAACGAATTGTTTTTAAGCGAGCAGGAGGTTTTAAGAAGGAATTCTCTGGATGAAATCAGAAAACTAGGTATTGATCCTTATCCGGCAGAAGAGTTTAAAGTGAATGTAAGCTCCAGAGAGATACTTGAGAACTTTGATCCTGAGAAAGATAATTATCAGGATGTTATTTTTGCCGGGCGTATCATGAGCCGTCGTATTATGGGTAATGCATCTTTTGCCGAATTGATGGATCATGAAGGAAGAATTCAGGTTTATTTTCGACGTGATGACATTTGTCCGGGTGATGATAAAACCATGTACAATACAGTTTTCAAGAAGTTATTGGATATAGGTGATATTCTGGGAGTCAAAGGCTATGTTTTTAAAACACAAGTTGGTGAAATTTCTATTTACGTTCGTGAGTTTGTTGTATTGTCGAAAGCCATACGTCCATTACCAATTGTAAAGGAAAAGGATGGTAAAGTTTATGATGCATTCAGCGATCCTGATCAAAGATATCGTCAGCGCTATGTTGATCTGGTAGTTAATGAAGGAGTAAAGGACATTTTCCTGAAAAGGACTAAGCTGATGAATTCAATGCGTGAGTTCTTTAATGGCAAAGGTTATCTGGAAGTGGAAACACCTATTCTGCAATCAATACCTGGTGGAGCGGCAGCTCGTCCGTTTATTACACATCACAATGCACTGGACATTCCCCTGTATCTGAGAATTGCCAACGAACTTTACCTGAAACGATTAATTGTCGGAGGTTTTGATGGTGTATATGAGTTTTCAAAGGACTTTCGAAACGAAGGTATGGATCGGACTCACAATCCGGAATTTACGGTAATGGAGATTTATGTTGCCTACAAAGATTATAACTGGATGATGGATTTTACCGAGGAGATGGTTGAAAAAGTTGCGCTGGACCTTCATGGTAAGACAAACATTGTAGTAGGTGATGAGAAGATTGACTTTAAACGCCCTTATGCCCGGATACCTATTCTGAAAGCAATAGAAGATCATACAGGAATAGATGTTTCAGGTATGGACGAAAAGGGGCTTCGGGATGTTTGCAGACAACTGGAAATTGATGTGGATGAGTCAATGGGAAAAGGAAAACTAATTGATGAACTTTTTGGAGAGAAATGTGAGCACAAATATATTCAACCTACATTTATTACCGATTATCCTGTTGAAATGTCACCCTTATGTAAACGACATCGCGAAAATCCGGAACTAACTGAGCGTTTCGAGCTAATGATAAATGGTAAGGAACTGGCTAATGCCTACTCAGAATTGAATGATCCCATTGATCAGCGGGCAAGATTCGAAGAGCAGATGAAACTGTCGGAAAAAGGTGATGATGAAGCGATGTTTATCGATCAGGATTTCCTTCGGGCTTTGGAATATGGTATGCCACCTACTTCCGGGATGGGCATTGGGATCGATCGTTTAACTATGCTCATGACGAACCAGCCTTCCATTCAGGAGGTTTTGTTTTTCCCACAAATGAGGCCTGAAAAAGCTCAGACAATCGATGGCCCTGAAAAATTTGTACAACTCGGTATTCCTGAAGAGTTTGTTCAGTTGGTACAAAAAGCAGGATATATAAAGGCTGAAGCATTGAAAGATGCCAATCCGAATAAATTGCATCAGGAACTTTGCGGTTTAAATAAGAAACATAAATTGGGCTTAATCAATCCGAAAATTGATGAGGTGAAGGCCTGGTGTGGTAATTAGATAGCGGATAGTATGTATACTGATAAGAAAATAGCGGTTTTAGGAGGAGGTAGCTGGGCAACGGCAATTGTCAAGCTCTTGCTGAATAACCGGAATCAGCTTAACTGGTTCATGCGGAACTATTCAACCATTGAGTACATCAGAGAATATGGACATAATCCGCGCTATCTGAGTGATGTGAAAATTGATACCAGCTCGGTTGTTTTATGTGATGATATCAATCGTGCGGTTGAAAACGCCGATATTTTAATCTTTGCTATTCCTGCTGCCTATCTTCAATCAGCATTGGACAAGCTAAGACGGAAAGATCTTGCCGATAAGTATATCCTCTCCGCTATTAAAGGAATTGTACCTGAAGAGGATCTCATTGTTGGAGAATATTTTAATAAACGGTATAAGGTTCCTTATGACCAGATCGGGATAATTGCCGGGCCATGTCATGCAGAAGAGGTGGCGCTTGAAAGATTATCCTATCTGACCATTGCAGCAGAAAATGAAGAGTTTGCGACTTATATCGCAAAGGATTTGAAGTGCCGATATATGCAAACGCTTATCTCAGACGATATTTTTGGAACTGAGTACGCTGCAGTACTTAAAAACATCTTTGCACTTGCAGCCGGAATCTGCAATGGTCTGGGTTATGGTGATAATTTTCAGGCAGTGCTTATCTCTAATGCAATTCGCGAGATGAAACGATTCGCCGATATGGTTCATCCTATAACCCGCGATATTAAGGACTCCGCCTATCTGGGTGACCTTATTGTTACCGCTTACTCAAAATTTTCCAGAAACAGAACTTTTGGAACCATGATTGGGAAAGGATATTCAGTAAAGGCGGCACAGTTAGAATTGGGGATGGTAGCAGAAGGATATTTTGCGGTTAAAGGTATCATGCATATCAAAGATTCTATGGAGATTGATCTACCGATTACCGAAGCAGTCTACAATATTTTATATAAGCGAATCCCGGCGGTAATAGCGATTAAGCGATTAAGCGGTTTGCTGACTTAACACGAAATCTCTGGCAGCATATCTAGAATTCTTCTGCTAAAAACGCTTTAAATCCTGCTGTTTGTTGAATAGTATATGTGCTATCAGTATCAGCTACAATAAGATAAACGTCAATTCCATTTTTGTTGGCAAATTCCAAAGCTTCCTCGGCACCCATTACCATAAAAGCTGTTGCATAGGCATCGGCTGTCATACAGTCGTCGGCAACTACGGTTGCGCTTAACAACTTGTGCTGAACAGGCATTCCAATACGAGGATCAATAGTATGGGCATACTTTACACCATTTTCGATGTAGAATTTACGGTAGTTGCCTGAGGTGGCTAGCGATTTATTCTGAAGAGCAATTACCGCCTGTAATTCATGCTGAGCAACACCTGCGGTGTCGTCAATTGGTTTGTCAACACCTACTCGCCAAAGTTCCCCGGTACGATTCAATCCTTTCGTTTTTACTTCACCCCCAATCTCCACCAAATAATTTTGCCTGCCTCGTGATTCCAGATACTCTGCAAGCACATCAACAGCATAACCCTGAGCGATTGCATTTACATCCAGGCGGGTATTCAGGTGATCTTTTATAACAAGGTTTCCTTCCAGTCTGACGAGGTTGTAATCAACAAATTCAAGCAGACTGTCGATGAGGTCAGTGCTTATTGTCTCACGATTGGAAAAACCAAAACCATATGCCCTTACGATCGGCCCAACGGTTATATCAAAAGCTCCGTCGCTTAGCTTACTTATTTCCTGCGATGTATTAAAAACTGTTTTAAAGAATTCATCCACCTGAACTTCCTCCTCGTTCCGGTTGATTCTCGAGATGATGGAAGCCTGATTATAGCTGGAAAGGGAGGTGTCAAACTCTGCCAGCAATGAATCGATTTCAGCCCGGTAATGATCCGGACTATCATAAATAATATTATACGTTGTGCCCTGTGTAAAACCAAGCAACTGGGTGTAATCAGCCTGTTGCTTACAAGAACTTAAAAGAATTATTACGGATAATATGACAAGGAATCTCTGAGGCATAATGAAGATTTTTGTTTTGGTAAAGATAAGTATTGGGAATTGGAATGCTGCATATTTCGTTTCACACAATTTTCTAATCCAGATGATTGTTATATTTAGCACATCATTAACAGTTACACCATGAAGTGGATCACATTTACATTTGTTTGCATAATAATGTTGTCGGAATTAGCTTTTGGTCAACAGCTTTTAACACTTGAAGGGGGCACGAATGCCATGATATTTAATACCAGAAGTATTGATGATGAGTATAAGTTTGTTGATATAACAAATCATAAGGGATTTGAGATCGGCTCTACTCTTAAGCTTAATCGCGACAGTAAGGTAGATGGTAAGATTTTGATCAATTACACCAACTCAGGATTTCATATTAATTCAACTTTCGACAAGGATTATGAATATGGTAATGCCGATGTGGATGTTTCCATTAATGCTTTACGTTTTGCCTATTTGATAGATTATACGGTTGGTAGGAAAACGCAATTCTTCATTAATGCAGGGCCATCCTTTGCCTGGTTATTTAATGTAACCATGGATGGGAATCAAACAACAACCATAGTTGAAGGAACTGTCCATACTGACTATCCCGAAGTGTTGCAGGGAACTCAGCGAAATGTGGTTTCAAGGGGCATTTTTAGTTTGTACACAAAGTCTGGTTTTGTTTTCCCAATTAACAGGAAGACTTCTTTTCAGATTTCAGCACAGTTAATTTACGATTTGAATAATCATACACGCGATTATTTGGCCATTGCAGCCAATAATAGCCTAAACAATCTACTCTATTTAAATTTCTGCGCCGGACTAAGCTATGATGTTGGAAAGATTCTGAGTGATAAAGAATGGGATGAGGATTGGTAGAACCATCACATTTGGTAAAGTCCTTTTCTATCCATCATCCATCCAATGGTGATTAAACACTAAAGTTTGCTATAAACAAGTATTACAGCAATAATCATTGCATAAAAAAGAGGCCACCAGAATCTGATGACCTCAATTTTAAAACTTCTTATGCTTTATCTTAGCACCTCAAATGTAAGGGTTTCCACCTTATCATTTGCTTCAATGCGGAAGAAGTAAAGTCCGGTATTAAATTCAGACAGATCAACTTCCAGAGTTTGTTCTCCGGCTTGCATACTTCCGTTCTGAACCTGCTTAACCAATATTCCAATTGAGTTATAGATATTAACTCTAACATTTTGATCATTGTTTACGGTTAAACCTACAGTAGTATAATTGCTTGCAGGATTAGGATAGCAAATAGCTGCTTCAGAATTTGCCAATGATACCTTTTCTGCAACAGCAATTCCATTGTTCTTGTATGATTCATCACCGCTCCAACTGTAAACGAGCAACTCTGTTTCATTTCTGTTGAACTTGTTGTATACTTTGAGGGTGAAACTTTCACCAGCCAGAAGTCCATCAACTTCTGAGCTAAGTTCATTATCTCCCCACGCTGCTATAGCAAGATTACCACCAGTGTACACAGCACCTCCGACCATCATTCCATTTGCTCCAAAAACAGCAACTTCATCACCGATATTCGGACTTACATTCCAACTATCTGCAGGAATACCAATGGTCATATTTGCACCTGTGTTAAGTTTATTCTCATAATACTGAGGTGTAACAGAAGTGATGTTGGCTTTACTGAATGCTCCGTTTGCAGGATATGTCAATACCTGAGCAGTAGTTAACTTGGTCTGATATCCTTCACCCGGATTCATGTTACCAATAGCATTCAGATTATAGAGTGGCCAGTAAACCAGACCCATCCAGTTTTTAACAATAATAACATCACTTACAATATTGCTCATTAAGCCAACAATATCGGCAGGTGTGTCTCTCAGATAACCAATAATACTCCATCCCTGAGGAATGCTAATTGGTGTGTTCTCCGGAACAACGGCTGTACCTTCAATATCGATGGTTTGCGCGCTTGCCATATTCAATTGATAACCTTCTCCTATAACAATATTACCAATGGCATTCAGGTTGTATAATGGCCAGTATACAAGTCCATTCCAGTTTTTGAACAGAATAACATCATTAACAACAGTACTGAATACGCTGTCGCATAATGCTTCGTAAGGATCGATGTATGTTGAAATGATACTCCATCCCTGTAACAAGTTTAAAGTCTGGATATCAACCAACGGAGTAACATCCAGCACATCCGCAGAATCGCGTGGTAAGATTTCAAAAGCACCAAATCCAAAGTTCAGCATACCTGTTACATTGTATAGGTTGCCCAGAGTAGGTGAGAATGAATAACCAGCATCATCAACCTGACAATCACCGGAACCATCATCAACATACCATTCACCGTAGTTATTTTCTACTGCTGTACAGGCCGCGTTCTGAACCTCTACCAATACACCTTCCCAGCCTTCCATTGAACCGGCTGCCATTGTAGAAATTACAGCTGGCGCAGGAACAGGATTTCCTGAGTTAATGATGGTTACTAATGTTACAGCATTAATTTCAGTTAAACTATAATATTCGGCTACGGTTCCGGTAACTTCAACACTATCGCCACGTGCGACAACATTTGCTCCGTCGTATACGTAAATTCCTGTCCACATTCCAGTTCCATCCTGAATTGCATAGGCACCCGGATAAACAGCAGTTACGATACCACCGGTTGTAACAATCTCACCTAAGTATGGTGAGTTACCAAGTGAATCTGTTGTAAACTGAATATCATAAATAGGTACTGAAGGGAATAAATCGTTGTACCAGTAATCAACTACGTTAACACCTGCAACAACTGTATATACTCTGTTTGGTCCGCCAAACGGGAACTCAGCAGTATTATCATTCCAGCTACCATTAATACGGAACTTGAATTCCAATACATCAGTTACGGTCTGATCAATTAATGTAAGAGAATAGATAAGGTCACCATCAGGATCATAAAGCGTATCGCCACCTGACCATCCATTCATAGTACCGGCAACATCAACATAGTCAAGAATCGGATCAAAAACTCCCAGCGTAACATAATGACTCATATTTACATTGAAAGTAACATCGGCCAACTGAGCAAAGGTATGTGGGTGTGATCCCAGATACATGAATTCGTTTTGGTCGAGGACAACCCATTCAGAGTTAAGTGCATCTGTTCCTGCAGAAGCCAACCAATCGGCATTCCCCTGAACAACGTCCCCCTTTCTAACCAGTGTATGGTTGGCAGTTGCCGCTGCAACACCTGCTACATCCCAACCTGAACCAGGATCATTATCCGGATCACCGATAAGGTCAATAATTAGTGTATCGGTTGCTGTTACTTTACATAAAGCACGGGCATCGTCTCCATTATGGTGAGTAACACTTGGGTATGAAAGCACTTCATCAGCATTGGTTGTATCGAAGTAAGTTGCACTAACTGCATCGGCAACAATTACCCAAACATCTCCATCGGCCAAAGTAGCACCAGCAGGAAAGTTGTGGTAATATGCCCAACCATTACCATTACTTGCCTGGGCAATAATGTAATCATCAAGGTTAACAGTCATGCCCGTTCCGTTATAAATTTCATAACCTTTATTATTGCTACTTCCCTCAATGTATTCAGAGAAGAAAAGATCGTTGAATACATGTGGATGTGAACCCAGATACTGGAATTCATTTTGATCGAGAACAACCCATTCAGAATTCTCTTCTGTTGTTCCGAATGATGCTACCCAATCAGTATTACCGGTATTAATTGTTGACTTTCTAACCATTGTATGATTGGCTGTTGCGGTGGTAACTCCGGCAGCATCCCAACCTGTACCAGGATCATTATCCGGATCTCCGAATAAGTCAATTAATGTAGTATCTACACCAACTACTTTAAACAGTCCTCTGGCGTCATCACCATTGTGGTGGCACACACTTGGGTAAGAAAGTATTTCATCAGCATTGGTAGTATCGTAATAAGTTGCACTTATTTGATCAGCAACCATTACCCATACAGCACCGTCGGCAAGTGTTGCACCTGCCGGGAAGGTGTGATAATCTAACCAACCCTGGCCATTGTTCCCGCGACCAATTCTATAATCGTCAAGGCTAACAGCTGCACCGGTTCCGTTGTAAACTTCGAGTGCTTTATTGTTTGAGCTTCCTTCAATATACTCAGAGAAGAACAGGTCATCCGGAACAGGAGGCATTTCGTCATTAAACCAGGCGGTATAAACATCCACACCACCACCGATAACTGAATACGTTCTGTCTGAAATGTATTCCCAGTTGGTTCCGTTAATTCTAAACTTAAAGGAAATGTTATTTCCGGCAATAAATCCGCTTACTGTTAAACTATAGATTCCATCACCATCGGTATCATCCATGGCAGCAGATCCGCCCCAACCATTGAAGCTGCCTGCAATGTCAACAAAGTCCACTAAGGGATCGAAGTTTCCTAGTGTGGTCTGATAATTCATATTAACATTGAAAATAACATCTTCATTTCCAGGAGCCGGGATGGTGTAATCAAATTGTCCGCTTACTGCACCACTTCCAACCATAAACTGAAGGTTACTTCCATCAATTAACCAAAGTCCGTTTGGTGAACCATCATTTTCAATGGCACCCCATTCCCAGGAACCACTAGTGATAGACAGTACAACAGTCCAGATATTATCAGCCGCAGTTACGTCACCGTTGGTTCCATCGTCGTACATCTGATGCAAATTCCAGTTGTCGAAGCTACCTTTAAGCTCAATATCGACATTGACTGTAGTTAAATCAGTAACTGTAAATGTTACCATAACAGGACCTGCATCGTTATTGAAGACGTGGCTTAACTCATTGATTCCGGTAACCATGGTATGTTGTCTGTCCATAGCCATATTCTCCCAGTTGGTTCCGTTTATTCTAAACTTATAATTATAGATTGTATCAACATATAATGATGGGATAACTATCGTATAGATTCCATCACCATCTGTATCATCCATGGCAGCAGATCCGGCCCAGGCATTGAAACTACCGGCAACATCAACAAAATCAACCAGTGGGTTGAAATTACCGAGTGTATTCTGATAATTCATATCAACATGAAGTGTTAGATCTTCCTGGGTTACGAAGCTGTGTGGGTGTGAACCTAAATAGCTCATTGTATTAATATCCAGCACAACCCATTCTGCATCAGTTGCATTTGTTCCGGCAGACATGGTCCAATTCGTATTTCCTGCAGTTACAGTTGCTTTTCTTACAAGGGTATGATCTTTTGTTGCAGTAGATACTCCGGCAACAGCCCAGCCAGTACCAGGATCATTGTCAGGATCACCAATAACATCAAGAAGGGTTGTATCACTACCATTAATGGATACGATTGCCCTTGCATCATCACCATTATGGTGAACAGCACTTGGGTAACTTAATATCTCATCTGCGTTTGCATAGTCGAATAATGTTGTATCGGTTGAACTGTTTAGAAGAACCCAAACATCTCCGGCTGCCAAAGTAGCGCCAGCCGGGAAGCTGTGATAATAAGCCCAGCCACCACCATTACTTGCCTGAGCAATCCGATAATTGTCCAGATTTACCGTACTACCGGTTCCATTGTAAATCTCAAGTGCCTTATTATTACTTGATCCTTCAATATACTCAGAGAAGAAAAGACCTGGAGGTAAAGGTGGCATTAGGTTATTAAACCAATAGGTTACAATGTCAACACCACCGCCAATTACAGTATATGCTCTGTTGTCCGGCATTGTTTCCCATCCTGTACCGTTAATACGGAACTTAAACTCCGCAGAAGCACCAACAACAAAACTTCCGATTGTGATGGTATAAATACCGTCAGCGTCAACATCTGTCATAGCTGCAGAACCACCAAAACCGTTAAAGTTTCCGGCTACATCAACAAAGTCCACCAATGGATCAAAATTACCGAGTGTAATCTGCTGGTTCATATTCACATTAAATACAACATCTTCATTTCCTGGTGCAGGTATGACATAGTCTGTAACACCTGTTACCGTACCATCTGTATTTACGGAGAATTGAGGGTTACTTCCATCAATTAGCCACAAACCCCAGGTTGAACCATCATTTTCAATGGCGCCCCATTCCCAGGTTCCGCCTGGTATTGAAAGAACAACTGTCCAGATATGATCCCCTGATACAAGGTCTCCGTTGGTTCCATCATCATACATTTGATGCAGCACCCAACTGTCGAATGAACCTTTCATTTCAATGTCCAGATAAGACGCAGTACCATCATCAATGGTGAATGTAACGTTTTGAGGGCCGGCATTATCATCATACCAATGGTCCACAACGTTGGTTCCTAATACTGCAGTGTAGTTTCTGTTACCAACAGATTCCCAGCTGGTTCCGTTAATTCTGAACTTATATTCTAACAAAGTACCAACATCAACGCCTGTGAGGTCGATAGACCAGATATTATCACCATCCGTATCTGTCATAACTGTTCCTCCCCAGCTGTTCATGCTTCCGGCTACGTCTACAAAATCAACAAGTGGATTAAAATTACCCAGCGTTGTCTGGTAGGTCATATTTACATTGATAGTAACAGTTACCTGCTGTATTCCGTATGTATGAGCACCAAGATAAGCAAACTCGTCCTGAGCATATACTTCCCATTCAGAATCAGCTGTAGTGGTACCGGCAGAAAGAGTCCAACTTGTGTTACCTCCTGTTACGGAACTTTTCCGAACAAGGGTATGATTTTGTGTACCATTGGAAACACCAGCGACACTCCATCCTGATCCGGGATCCGGACCTGGCTCGCCAATGTAATCAAGAATAGTAACTACAACAGGTGAGCCCATAAAAGTAACAGTGTCTGTTCCAGTAGGATCAATTTTAGCAAGAGCTCTTGCATCATCGCCATTGTGATAACATATTCCGGTGCCGGTAGTATCGGCAACATTCAGAATATCAGAAACAGAACTGGAATGGGCTATTACATAAACAGCACCATCAGCCAGCATTCCGCTCAGCTGATCCACATACTCATCGATGTTACCACCATTGGAAGTTTGCAGAATCAGATAATTACTAAGGTCAATAGTGGCCCCGGTTCCATTGTATAGTTCAATGGCCTTGTTATTACTGCCTCCTTCGATGTATTCCGAGAAGAACAGATCACTTGCCTGACCAAATAGTATCACAGCACTGAAAACCAGAACTGCCATACTAAAAATCTTTTTCATAAAAATTTTTCTCATAGCATAAAGTTTAATTAAATATAATGTTAGAATCGCCTTGTTTCGATTGTAAGATCATTCCCATAAATTGAATTACACAAACTCCTTTAGAAAACAGCTAAGCAAGTTAAAGAATAAGATCAAGGAAAGCAAAAGAATGAAGGTTTCCTTTCCTTGTCCAGACTAGCTTACAAAACGATTAATGCAAACGTTTGCAAACGTTTAATGATAAAGAGTTTATTCATTTTAAAGATGCAAATGCTTAAGGAAAAAATTGGATTCAGCGACAATTTTAACGCAGTCTGTAAATATAAAACGCGATTAAAGGCTACTTTTGTGAAAATAATTATTGTCGTCAAATTTTATCGCTGTGAAAAAGGGAAAAGAGGCTAAACCACATATTGGAATATTTGGAAGAAGGAACAATGGTAAGAGTAGTTTGATTAATGTTCTGGCAGGCCAGGAGATTGCCATCGTTTCCGATTTTGCGGGAACAACTACCGATCCTGTAAAAAAGTCATTCGAGATTACAGGATTTGGGCCGGTAATACTGGTTGATACAGCCGGAATTGACGATATTGGTGAGCTGGGAAAGAAAAGGATTGAAAGAACGCTGGAGACCATTAAAATAATTGACCTTGCTATTTTGGTAATTTCCAACAATGTTTTTGGTTCGTTTGAAACCGATCTGATAACATCATTCAGAAAAGTTGATACTCCTTACATTATTGTTCACAACAAATCGGATATACATACCCTTCAGCCAGCTACCCTTGATGCTTTAAATGATTTCTATACCGGAATTGTTCTTGACTTCTCGTCGCTTAAGCCTGTTAAGCTGGAAGCGCTTGTTGAGATGATAAAAAAAGCAATACCGGAATCTGCCTTAAAAACACCCAGCCTTGTCGGGGATTTGCTCTCCTATGGTGATATTGTTTTGCTCATAACTCCAATTGATGTGGAAGCACCAGCTGGAAGATTGATTTTACCTCAGGTGCAGGCCATTCGTGATGTTCTTGACAATGATGCTGTGGCCATTGTTCTGAAGGAGCGGGAAGTTGATGCCTTTCTTCGGAAAACTAAAATAAAACCTGCCCTGGCAATAACAGATAGTCAGATTTTTAATAAAGCCGACGGAATGGTGCCGGCAGATGTACCGCTTACCAGCTTTAGTATTGTTTTGGCCCGGTTCAAAGGAGATTTTGATCACTATCTTCAGGGAACCCCCAGAATATCTGAACTTAAAGATGATGACAAAGTGCTGATTCTGGAGTCCTGTAATCATCATGTTTCCTGCGATGATATTGGAAGGGTGAAAATGCCTCGCTGGATAAGTAACTTCACCGGGAAAAAATTGGAATATGATGTTGTAACAGGCCTGGATAAACTTCCCAATGATATAACAGAATATGCGATGGTGATTCAATGTGGCGGCTGCATGATCACGCGAAAGCAAATACATAACAGATTGAAACCGGCTATTGATGCAGGGATCCCTGTTTCAAACTATGGTATGTCAATAGCCTATGTTCAGGGAATCTATGATAGGGCGATTAAACCATTTATCAAGGCGGAGAATTCCGGTCATGATTATCTGTAAATGGTATTGAGCGTTTTATCCTTTTCGAAATTCCGCAACAATAATTGCAGCAGCAATCGCCACATTCAAAGATTCCGGCCCTTCAGTTCCTATTTTTGGTATTGTAATTCGTTTGGTAATGAAGGATTTTACTTTATCGGAGATACCTCGTCCTTCATTTCCAAGCACAATAGCACCGTTTGAGCTGAGGATTGCCTGGTGTACATTTTCACCGGTCATATAGGTACCATAAACCGGAATATCATTAATATCAGAAAAGAAAGCCTCCAGATCAACATAGTGAACCCGGGTTCTTAGAAATGCACCCATGGTTGACTGAATGGTTTTGTGATTGTACACATCTGCTGTTTCGTTTGAACAAATGATATTGTTAATTCCATACCAGTCAGCAAGCCGAATGATGGTTCCTAAATTTCCGGGATCCTGAACATCATCAAGAACAAAGAATAATTCTTTACTAAGATCTTCAGGATTTAATGCCGGCAATGACTTTTCTAAAACAATAAGAATTTCCTGAGGACTTGTTTGTGATGATATTCTTCGGAATTCAGTATCACTAACTTCAATAAGCTCATGTTCGACATCCATTTCATTTTTTGCCAACCAGTTGGAGCTTGCCACAACGAACCTGATTTTAAAGGTTGAATCAAGAACTTCGCGTGCCAGCTTATTACTTTCAACCACAAATAATCCTTCCAGATCGCGATACTTTTTTATTCGCAGGGAATTTATGAGCTTTATTTTGGCTTTGCTTAGCATAAATTTGATTGTTCAACAAAGATAAATTGATTTATTGGATTCAACTATTGGCGTTTAAATCGTTTGCGAAAATGCAGCACAAAACCTTCAATATCCTTGTCTAAATTGATTGATTGTCAATATTTTATTATTATTATTGTTGATTCTTTTTTAATGAGTTAACAACATGAAAACCAATATAAAATTCCGAAAATTACCCATTGTAAACAGAGATCCATGGTTGGAACCTGTTCAACACGAAGTTTTTGAAAGATATCTTAGATATAAAAACCGATTGAATGCCATTGAAAGCGATTTTGGTAGTCTGAACAGGTTTGCTGATGGGTACAAATATTTTGGCGTAAACTACGATTCCAAACAAAAGGGCTGGTACTACAGAGAGTGGGCTCCTGCAGCTCACCAGATGTTCCTGACCGGAGATTTTAATAACTGGAATCGTGAAAGTCATCCGCTTACCAGAATGGATTACGGAATCTGGGAGATTTTTCTGAGTGAAGCTGAATATGCCGATCGCTTTGTACACAATAGTTTATTTAAGGTAGTTATACATTCCGATAAAGGTGTTCATTTGAGAATTCCGGCTTACGTAAAGCGAGTTGTCCAGAATGATGAGACCAAAGATTTCGCAGCTCAGGTATGGCAGGTGCCAAAATATGACTGGAATTCTGATAGTTTTGATATTGGAACAATAGCTTCACCCCTGATTTATGAGTGTCATATAGGTATGGCTCAGGAGAAAGAAGGAGTTGGAACTTATAAAGAATTTGAAGAGAAGGTTCTGCCGAGGATAAAAAGTGCAGGTTACAATGTGATACAGTTTATGGCCATTGCAGAACACCCGTATTATGGCAGCTTCGGATATCATGTTTCCAGTTTTTTCGCACCCTCATCACGTTTTGGTACACCGGAAGAACTAAAAGATCTGATAAAAGCTGCCCATAAAATGGGGATTGGTGTCGTAATGGATCTTGTACATTCGCATACCGTTAAGAACATCAACGAAGGTTTGAACGAATTCGATGGAAGCGATGATCATTATTTTCATCCGGGCGATCGGGGTGAACATCCGGCCTGGGATTCAAAGCTGTTCAATTATGGCAAAACAGAAGTGCTGCGATTTCTCCTGTCCAACCTCAAGTATTGGCTAAAAGAGTTTCGTTTCGATGGTTTTCGTTTCGATGGTGTAGGTTCCATTCTGTACTGGCATCACGGTGATGATATGCCATTTACAAGAGAAAAGTACTTTAATGAAGGCGTAGAATTCGATGCAGTTACCTATCTCCAACTGGCAAATAAGTTAATTCATACGGTGAATAAAAATGCTCTTTCCATTGCCGAGGACGTAAGTGGAATGCCGGGTTTAAGTCAGGCAATTCATGAAGGAGGTATTGGATTTGATTACAGGCTGGGAATGGGAATTCCGGATTACTGGATAAAAATCTTAAAGGAGCAGCCTGATGAGCAATGGGACATCTATCAAATGTATCAAACTATCCTGGACAGGAAATTTGACGATAAGACACTGGCATATGCCGAATCACACGATCAGGCTCTGGTAGGAGATAAAACCATTGCCTTCCGTCTGATGGACAAGGAGATGTATTTTAACATGAGCATTTCCGATCAGCATCCGGTCATTGACCGGGGTATGGCGCTGCATAAAATGTTCAGATTATTTACCATTGCTTTGGGTGGTAATGCGTATATGAATTTTATGGGTAATGAGTTCGGTCATCCTGAGTGGATCGATTTTCCCCGGGAAGGAAATAACTGGAGCTATTATCATGCACGCAGACAATGGTCGCTTGTGGATAATCCACAACTGAAATATCAGTATCTGGGCAAATGGGATCGGATGATGCTGCAACTCATTGATGATTTCAATATACTTAGCGCAGGCTTTCCTCAACTTCTTAACAATGACGACTGGAATAAAACCATCGTTTTTGAAAGAGGAGGATTGATTTTCATTTTCAACTTCCATGTGAATAGCTCGGTAATGGATTATAAATTTGCAGTTCCTGAATCCGGTAGTTACGAATTGCTCTTAAGCAGCGATAACAGGGAGTTTGGTGGCTTTGGCCGGGTTGATGAAAATCTACAGTATTTTACTCAGGTGGAAAAGGACACTAAGCAGACTATGTTACGAATTTATAATGTTAATCGTGCCGCCATGGTCTTGAGAAAAATCTAGCTTGCTTCACACATGAGGAATTCTCATCTTGAAGAATTAAGAAATTGTGTAGCCTGTCCCCGTGAATGCGGTGTTGACCGTTTCTCTGGAAAATCAGGTTATTGTCGAAGCGGAGCCACTTATACTATCTCATCAATTGTTGCTCATCTGGGTGAAGAACCGGTACTAAGTGGTGAAAAGGGAATCTGTAATATCTTTTTTTCCAACTGTAATCTGGCATGTATTTTCTGTCAGAATCATCAGATCAGCCAAAGAAATTCGGGTGAACAAAAGCGAGAATACAGTTTGAATCAGATCATTGAAGAAGTAGGCAGGATCCTCGATACAGGAATAAAGCTGGTTGGATTCGTATCTGCATCTCATTTCATACCACAACTTAAGGAAATAATCTCAGCCATCAGGGAATCGGGCAGGAACCCGGTTTTTGTTTACAACAGCAATGGGTACGACAAGGTAGAAAGTCTTAGATCACTTGAAGGTTTTATCGATGTTTTTCTGCCTGATTTTAAATATATGGACAGGGAGCTTGGAGAGCACTTGTCTGATGCCCCTGATTATCCAGAAGTTGCAGGCCTGGCTTTAAAAGAAATGTATCGTCAAAAAGGCTCAAGATTAGAACTTGATGAAAATGGATTAGCTGAATCAGGAATGATTATCAGGCATCTGATTCTACCTACACAGCTTGAGAATAGCCTCAAGGTACTTGAGTATATTGCTTATGAGATTTCAACGATGCTTCACATTTCATTGATGTCGCAGTATAATCCAAATGAGAAGGTGATGGAGCATAACTTCCTGGGAAGAACCATCACCATGGATGAATACAGTATAGTAACAGAGAAACTGAAAGAGTTGGGTATGTATAATGGATGGATTCAGGAATTAGCCAGTGCAGATCATTATAATCCTGACTTCCGCAAGGACAAACCATTTAGCTGAAAAGAAAAAAGACCAAAGCTGATTTGTTCAGTCTTTGGTCTTAATATAATTTCTTTACCTATAAGGATGTCAGATAATCGGATTCGGCACAGCAGGTAACTTATCTGTACTTAGTATTTTTTGTTTTTCAACCTTGAGACGCTCAAACAAAACTGTTTCAGGCACGATAAAAGTACTTGGCGTTCCCTCGAAACTGGCGCCGGAAATCATTATAAATTTAAATCCGCTGCCCGCAAAAGACTTCAGGGTATTATGAACATAGTTACTTGATGTTGTGGTATTAACTGATTCTAATTTGCCTCCAACACCTTTCAGTGTTACAGGTCTAAGCAATTCGCGTTTCCCATTCTTCAGAAAGACCTTATATGCTACAAAAGCATTTGTCTCATCACTTTTGCTACCTCCACCGCTAAATATTGTATATACGCTGCCACTACTGCTTGATCCGTCGGCTTCAGATTGCATCTTTTCAATTTCGATGTAGTAGTCGAGACCGTTTTTCTTAGCTAGTTTTATTGCAGACTTGATCAACTTTTTACGATGTACTGCATTATCATTATCAATTTTGACTACACCGGGCGCAATACTGGTTTTAAGTCCGGTAAAACCAAGTTTATATCTGTAATGACCATTGGATTCAGCAATTTTCAGAGAGGGTGTACGATTGTTGTACAGGGTTTTTAAAACACCATTCTCGATAAGCTTAAGGGCTTTTGGCTCAACACCTTCACCATCCACAGCAAAATGACCAATTGTTTTGATGCCGTTATGTTCTGTAATAGAGGGATCATCAACTATGTTGAATCCAGCCGGTAGAATATCGTCATCAATCTTATCTCCCAGATTTGAACCACTGCCACCCGGCATTCCTCTGTTAACATTGGTTTTTATCTGATCTCGTTTTGCATTCATTTTAGATCGTTCAAAGTACTTTTTGGAGTAGAGATCGGCTACAGCTGAGTTGTTAATAACTACCGGACCAAAATAGGAGTCTTCAAGAACAGGAGCATTTTTAAGGTCAACGAGATGTTGAATAAATGCAATTATTTTGTTTCTCATGATTTCTGTTGACGGAAGTTCTTCGAATTTGTTTGCATAAAAATTCAGTTCATCATCGAATATCATACCGTCTGTTGCTTGTGAGGAGGCATTTATTCCAACCTTTACTATATTAACAACATCCTTTACTTTTGTCCCCTCGTTGTTGATCAGATAAATGTCGGAGTGATAGCAACTAATTTGAACACCTGAAGATGTTATCTGAGCGTTGCCTTTAAAGAGAGAAGAAAGCTCAGTTGCCAGTTGATCCACTTTGTCCTTTTCAGCGCGATAGGCAGCGGATTTACTCACTTTAACAACTGGATCAACTTTTGTGAAATCCGGCAGGTTTTTTAGTTCTTCACTTAGGTTTTGAGTTTCGATTGCAGATAATTTCTTCTCATACTTTTCTGCTGCACTTTTATAGGTCTTTTCTGTTTGAAGCCAGAAATCGCGCCTGATTGACCAATAATCCTCTTCAATTGTGGTTTTGTTTGAGTTAAATGATCCTCCAAATGAGAAACCACTTTGATCTGAGAAGTTTTCATCATTTAACTGATAATCGCCAACCATTAGGCGAACACTTGGTATTGCTTTCTCCTTCATTACCGATTCAAGGATGGTTCCTAAGGTTGAGTTAACGTCAATTCGATAATTGTTCTCCAGGGTATAACTTATGAAGAAAGGATTTTGCAACCCCTCCAGTTTCAGGTTCTCAATATTGCGGTTCAGTTCATCCTGCATTGCTTTGAAATAGACATTCTCCTGTCCATAAGTAAAGCAGGTGCTTACGGAAATGATAATTCCAATGAATATGATTTTTATTGTTTTCATCTTTAGCTGATTTAGTGATTATTGTAAGTCAGGTCTTTTTAGAATAACCGGTTTCTCCTGCGATTTACTTTTCTTTTGTAACTCTATTTGTTTTACAAAAAGAGAAGGTGAAATTGCAGTAACAGGAACCCATCCTGATTCTGCTCCACAATTACCAGTAAATATTTCTGATTTACCTCCACCTGCTTCCACTTCCGAAAACATGGTTAACGGTGTACCGACAAGGTCTACACCACGTACCAGCTCATCAGCTTTTCCATCGACATAGATTTTGTATACTTCTGTTGGATTCACGTTGAATGCATTAGGCATGTAGCGCCCCGTTGTTGTAAATCCGCCGGTAACATTTTTAAACAGATAAGCGAATTCCTTATCCTGGTTTTTTGCTTCTTCAATCAACATCTTTCGAAGGTCGGCTTCCGAATACCTGGTGGTTGTTTCAACAATAAGATTGGACTGGCGTGCTACAGGGCTGCGGCCTTTGTAAGCTCTTCCATGTCCGTTTGACTTGTTAAAGTTATTGATGGGCGTTCTGGACATAAGAAAATCCTTTAATATACCATTGTCTACAACGGTAACTTTCTCAGACTTTACTCCCTGATCATCATAAATATAATAACCGTATAAATCCTGCTCATGAATTTTACGTAAGGTTGGATCGAAAACAACACTCATGGCTTCAGGTAAAACAACTTCGTTGATTTTTTTCTTAAATGTTTGTCCGTCGCTTTCACTTTTCTGCCGCTGGCCTTCCACCCTGTGTCCAAAGATCTCATGAAAGAATACACCTGCCGCTGCACCAGACATGATGGCTGGTCCGGAGTAAGGTTCAACTACCGGAGCAACTCTTAATTCTTCAAGTTTGCTAACCAAATCGTGAACGGCTTTTCTAATGGTTTCATCATTGGGTAAATCTCCCACCTCGTAGGCAAGAAATGATTTGTACAATGGTAGCACCATCCCGTCTTCTGCTTTAATCTCCGCAGACAACATTATTCGTGAGTAAATAAAATTGTGAGCAATATTATCTCCTTCGCTGTCAACAAAATACTTTCTGATCACATAATGAGATATGCTGGCTCTACCATTGTGAATATTCGGAGATGAAAGAAATATTTTAGAGTACTCTTTAAGTTTCTCTTTCCAGGCAGCTTCATCTATGAATCTTTGATTTTCGGGAATTGGCTCTTCATAGTAGATATCTTTTGTTCCGGCAACAAAATCCGGAGCCTTATCTTCTGATTCTACCTTTACTGCAATATTCGCTTTTACCTTGGCAAATCGTTTAATCCCTTCTTTGTATGCCTTGTCCGTTTCGTTCCAGATTACCTGACAAATAGCTGTTTTGTCGTTGCTTAATGGAATATTTTGACCGGATGAATAGATTCTGGAATATCCACCTCGTATTTCATGAAAGTTGTCCAGTTCCGGTGTTCCAACCCTTACGCTGGTTGACAATATCCGTTCGTGATTGGACCCGGCAGTTTCAATATTTCCCAGATTGGCCGAAATTCGATTCGAATATTCCTCGTCAACCCTGTAGCTCATATAGTAAGGAGCATCCTCCAATTGACTAAGAACCTTCCATTCTCTTTGCAATTCGTCTTCCAGTATTACAGACAGGTCATCCTGTGCTAACATATCCTGTATAGCAAACATAAGGCATGCTGCAGACAAGAAATAAATAACAAATTTTCTCATTACATTTTAGATTAGTGATAGTATAAATAGTTTACTGATTGTATCAGCGTTTCCTTTGTGTATATAGTTGAATGGTAAATTTAGTTAAATATTGTTCTGCTACCTCTAATATAGCTTAATTAGAATGGTTATAAAAAAAGGCCCACTTTACAGGTGGACCTTCGCTAACTAAATTCTAAATGTATTGACTATGAGACTATTTTTTCCTGAACTTTGTGATCAGATGATCTGCACTTATCTTTCCTGATCCATAAACAAACAAGGTAAAGAGGATCAATAAATAGTAAAGTGGGATTTCAAATCCGTTATCGCTCGCTTCAAATCCGTTACCGGTATGAACCGTTACAATTGCTACTATCATTGTGATCATTAATGGTACTGTAATTATTCTTGTTCCTAGACCGAGGAACAGTAGTATGAAACCAAAAAACTCGGTGTAAGTGGCAAGGTAAGCATTAAGTGCTGGCATGGGCATTCCCATACTGTCAAACCAGGCTGCGATAGATCCAACATCTTTAATTTTCATCATGGCAGGATTGTAGAAACCATAGGCCATTATAAGACGTAGGGCCAGAAGTGGCAGATCATTTAATCTGGTCATCTTTTCTATAAAAGTATTGTAAGCTGCTGTGATTCTCATTTTCTTATTTATTGATTCGTTTGAAGCAATAGTCGTATTGAAAATGAGTTCCTGACAATCCCTCAGAAAATTTTCACACTTACTTTGAATCGTATTGGTGAAATTCCTCAAGATTTTATTGGTGAGACATACTTATATCCAGGAACCCGGATTGCCTCAGCTTGATTATAAGAGATGCTGTAAGAAAGCTATTGGAAGTCCATTCCAAACACTCTGGCAAAATTAGCTTTCACCTTTTCTTTCACAGCTTCGAAATTTTGTTTGATCCCCAATTCCTTCTCCAGTGATGTTACGGCCTTATCGGTAAATCCACACGGATTAATGAAGTTGAAGAAATCGAGGTCTGTATTCACGTTGAATGCAAATCCATGCATGGTAATATGTCTGCTTGATTTAACACCTATTGCACAAATCTTACGACTTTTCCCGGGTATGTTGGTATCGAGCCAAACCCCTGTGGCTCCGTCTAGCCGTTCTGATTTTATGCCGAATTCCTGAAGTGTAAGAATAATTACTTCTTCCATCTGGTGTATATATTCCTTCAAACCTAAATCGAAATTTTCCAGATCAAGAATTGGATATCCAACAATCTGGCCTGGTCCGTGATAGGTTATGTCGCCACCCCGGTTGGTTTTGAAGAAACTCACATTCAGCTTCTTCATCTGGATTATATTAATTAGTAGATTATTCTCCGATCCACTTTTTCCTAGTGTATATACATGTGGGTGTTCTACGAGGAAAAGATGGTTTTCGGTAATGGTTTTTTCTTTTTCCGAAAGTTTATGATTGGTTCCCTTGAGTTTAATCAATTCGGTAAAAATTTCTTCCTGAAAATCCCAGGTCTCTTTGTACTCTTTAATGCCCAGATCCTGAAAGTGAACCAGTCTGTTTTTCATTACTGAATGTGTTTTTCCGCATGATATGATGATCGTACCAGAGGACCACTTTCGACATGACGAAATCCTTTTTCGAGTCCGATTATCCCATATTTTTTAAATACTTCCGGATCAATATAGGCTTGTACTTCGATATGATTCTTTGTTGGCTGAAGATATTGCCCAATGGTAAGAACCTCAACACCTATCTCCCGCAAATCGTCCATTGTTTGTAATATCTCCTCTTCGGTTTCACCTAAACCAAGCATAATTCCTGATTTTGATCTGATTCCTGATTCTACAACCTGTTTCAAAACTTTCAGGCTAAGATCATATTTGGCTCTAGTTCTGATTACCGGAGTCAGTCTGCGTACCGTTTCCATATTATGGGAGATTACTTCTGGCTTTTCGTCGATCACCTTTTGAATGTGATGTTTAATGCCGTTAAAGTCTCCGATAAGCACTTCCATGGTTGTATTTGGATTGAGCTCACGAACTTTACGTATGGTCATTGCCCATATTTCTGCTCCACCATCTTCCATATCATCCCGATCGACAGAAGTAATTACTGCGTGCTTCACTTTCATTAATCTTATCGATCCGGCTACCCTCGCAGGTTCTTTATAATCAGCCGGAAGAGGCTTTCCCGTATTAACATTGCAGAATTTGCATGCCCGGGTGCAGATATCTCCAAGAATCATAAAAGTTGCGGTTCCGGCACCCCAACATTCCGCCTGATTTGGACAGGCTCCACTGGTACAGATTGTATTCAGTTTGTGCTCATCGATGATTCCGCGAACTTGCTTAACAGTATCGCCAAGTGGTAGTCTTATTTTTAACCAGTCGGGTTTTCTTCTGCTGTTTATTTTAGTTTCTTCCATCAATAAGCTACTTCACAATTGTTAACTCATCAATAATATTTTGAGCTCCTGCCACCTTATCAACAACAAAAAGGATGTATCTGGCATCAACACAAATAGTTCTCTGAAGTTCGGTTTCGAATGAAATATCACCACTCATAGCTTCCCAGTTACCATCGAAAGCGCAACCAATAAGATTGCCTTCACCATCAATTACAGGAGATCCTGAGTTACCACCGGTTATATCGTTATTAGTAATGAAATTTACAACCAATTCACCTTTCTCGTTGGCGTATTGTCCATAGTCTTTCTGTTCATAGAGTTCTTTCAATCTGTTCGGAACATGAAACTCCCAATCATTTGGTACTTCTTTTTCCATTACGCCATCCAATGTGGTATAAAAGTCATAATGCACAGCATCCGATGGATAATAATCTCCAACGGTACCATAGCTCAGACGCATGGTGAAATTAGCATCAGGAGCAAAGATCTTATCCTTGTGCATCTCACGAACGCCGGCAATAAATTGACGTTCTCCTTTCTTGATTTTCTTGTTAAGATCGCGGACAATTACATTTCTTTGTCGGTAGGAATCAATAAATGCAGCAACCAGCATAGATCCCGGATCCTTTGTTAAGGATTTGCCGGAACTTATTGCTGATTTAAGTTTGGCCTTATCGACAAACACGGATTTAGCGAATAGCTTTCCGCTGAATTTGCTATAATCACCTTTGTGTTTTTTGTGAATTTTTATCAGGAGTTCCGGATGGTACCTGCTGTCAACATTATTGTAGTACTTTTCAAGCATTGCGGCCAAAACTTTCTCGTCTGTCGGGGCATTATAGTCTTTGAAATAAGCATCAACTACTTCTTTAAGCTGATCCTTGTTGTATGTTCCGGTTGGTGTATTGTAAATCCTGTCAATTCGGTTGATAAAACCAACCAGTTCAGTTCCGCTATAAATGGCCTCCATAAAATATTTGTCGGCCAGATTAAACTCCGAAAGCTCTTTGAATCCGTTTTCCATTAAACTCAAGGTAGTGCCGTAGCGTTTCTTGCGGGTATTGTTTTCATACACCCAGTTTTGAAACTCCTTCTCCAGAGCTTTTTTCCTTTCAATTATTTTATTCCTCTTCAATTGTTTTACCTGTCCTATTGAGTATTTCCAGTAATTGGACGTTCTGGCTTGTTTGGAAGCATATTGAATACGAACTTTTTCATCTGCATCCATGTCAGCACGATAAATCTCCAGTTTTTTTGTTCTTACATCGATGATGGTTGGTGCCGATTGTTCCAGTAGTAGTTTAACACCGTAAGATGAAAGATATCTTTCGGTTCTTCCCGGATAACCAAGGATCATTGCGTAATCGTCTTTTTGTACACCTTTCAGAGAGATAGGCAGATGATGTTTAGGCTTCAGTGGAATATTCTCTTTGGCATATGGTGCAGGATTACCATCAGGGCCTGTATAGACTCGAAACATACAAAAATCTCCCTTATGTCTTGGCCACATCCAGTTGTCGGTGTCAGCTCCGTATTTCCCAATCCCCCAGGGAGGAGTTCCTACCAGTCTTACATCCTGATACTCTTCGTAAACAAAAAGGTAAAATTCATTTCCCCCAAACATTCCTCTTACCCTGGCCTGGTAATGACTGTCTCCTTTTGTTTCCTTTTCAATTCGCCTGCTTATTCTATTAATAACTTTATCGCGGTTTTCTTCATCCATAAACCAGGTTATGCTGTCGGTAATCTGTTTGCTCACATCTTCCATTCTAACCAGAAACTTAACCGAAAGTCCAGGATTTACCAGTTCTTCACTTTTGTTCATCGCCCAAAAACCATCAGTCAGATAATCGTGCTCAACGGAACTATGCTTCTGAATTTGACCAAGGCCACAATGATGATTGGTCAGGATTAAACCTTCTGAAGAAATAACCTCACCGGTACACCCTCCTCCAAACTGTACGATTGCATCCTTGAGACTAGAGTTGTTCACGCTATAAATCTCTTCGGGTGTTAGCTTACAACCTAAGTTCTGCATGTTGGCATAGTTAAGTCGTTTAACAAAGATGGGTAACCACATTCCTTCATCAGCCATGGAGGCTGCCGGAAGCATTGTTGCAGCAAGAAGTATTAAAAATAGTTTTTTCATAACTTAAAAATTGAAATCTAAACGGGCAGCAAAGATATTAAATTTGATCTCTATATTTACCCTATAAAAAGTAACACATCAGATATATAAATCACTCTTTAAGATGAAAAAAACAACCATAACAGCTACATTGTTTTTGGTGATTTTCTTTTTAACATCCGGGATCTCATCAAATGCTCAGGGAAATGATTGGATCACTTGGTATGAAAAATCAGAATATAAAGAGACGCCAAGATATGATGAAACAATAGAATATTGTAAACGTCTGGCAGATCAATCCCCGATCATTCAATATGAGGTGTTTGGATTGAGTCCGCAAAACAGGGATATTCCGGTATTGATCATGAATAGCAATCAGCAATTTACACCGGATGAGGTTCAGAAAAGCGGTCAGGCTGTAGTTATGATTCAGGCATGTATCCATCCCGGGGAATCGGAAGGGAAGGATGCTGGTCTGATGCTCCTTCGGGACATAGCAATTCATAATCAATATCCCGGCCTCCTGAAAAATACAACGGTCCTTTTCATCCCAATATTCAATACCGATGGTCATGAACGATGGAGTAAATACAGTCGTATCAATCAGAACGGACCAGAAGAAATGGGGTGGAGAGTAACAGCTCAAAACCTAAACCTTAATCGTGATTATATGAAGTCTGAGGCTCCTGAAATGAAAGCCTGGCTCAACTTGTTTCACAATTGGATGCCTGATTTTTTTATTGATTGTCACACTACGGATGGTGCTGATTATCAATACGTACTTACCTATGCGATGGAAGTTTATGGAAACATGGATAAGGGACTTACAGCCTGGCAAAAAGAACAGTTTATACCTGCCATGGAAAAGAAGATGTTTGCCGAAAACTTTCCCGTTTTCCCATATGTCCAGTTCAGATCATGGCACGATCCAAAAAGTGGATTGAGATCGGGTGTTTCTACTCCAATGATCTCTCAGGGATATACTGCACTGCTGAACCGGCCCGGTTTGCTCATCGAAACGCACATGCTTAAACCATATAAACCCCGGGTTGAATCTACTTACGAACTGCTTAGATTTTCCATTGAATACGTGAATAAAAATCATCACCAATTAAAAAGATTAATTGCAATGGCCGATAATAATTCCACCGGATTAAACTCAGGTGACAAGCTATTTCCGGTTAATTATACCATCTCGAAGAAAGATAGTGTTTTGGTTGAATTCCTTGGAATTGACTATGAGATTGAAAAATCAGATCTCACGGGTTATAATTGGTATAAATATGGAAGTAATCCGGCCACCTTTAATCTGCCTCTGTTCAATACCTCAGTTCCTACTGCTGAAGTTGATCTGCCTCTTGCCTATATTATCCCGGCTCAGTGGATTGAAATTATCAATATTATAAAAAATCACCACATTGAATATTATCAGCTAGCTGACGATACTACCTTGTTGATAGAATCCTATCTTTTTTCGGATATTAAATTTAATGAACGCTCCTACGAAGGGAGGCATAAGGTAACTGTAAAGACAATAAAAGACATAAGTGAAACGAGGTTGTTTTGTAAAGGATCCATAATTGTACCAGGCACTCAGAGCAGAGCCAGGCTAATTGCGTATCTTTTAGAACCCCGTGCAGATAATTCGTTGCTTAGCTGGGGTTATTTCAATGCAATTTTTGAACAGAAGGAATACGCCGAGACCT
>Ga0233443_1000632_pt1 | contig 37320 bp, 35 predicted proteins | sample SI_123_September_2_FD_182784 | JGI IMG/M metagenome (GOLD analysis project Ga0233443, IMG submission 182784) | Seawater microbial communities from Saanich Inlet, British Columbia, Canada - SI_123_September2016_200_MG | ecosystem: Environmental > Aquatic > Marine > Inlet | place: Canada: British...
GTCTTTTTTGTTACAAAAATAGGCGTGTAGTCGCTCTACACAACTATTTTTGTGGCAAAGAAGACGGACAAAAGAGTTTTATGCCCTTTGGGTGCAAGTAAGATGGGTAGTTTATTTATTGCGAGTTACCTAAATTAGAAGTTTTTAGTTAATCTCTTAAATGATGAGAAAAATATGATATACCCCAACATTGACCCTGTCGCTCTTGAGCTAGGCCCTTTAAAAGTACATTGGTATGGCTTGATGTATCTGGTTGCATTTGCGTGTGGTTGGTATTGTGCTAATTTGCGGAAAAAAACATTTGATTTTAGTCGAGATGATATTGATGATTTGGTCTTTTATATTGTACTAGGCGTTATTTTAGGTGGGAGAGTTGGTTATATATTGTTTTATAATTTTAGCCAGTTTTTAGATAATCCTTTGGTTCTTTTTAAAATATGGGAAGGCGGTATGTCTTTTCATGGAGGGTTAATAGGGGTTTGTTTGTCTTTATGGTTTATTGCTAAAAAACATCAGCTGACTTTTTTTCAAATGTCTGATTTTGTTGCACCCTTTTTTCCCATTGGTCTGGGGGCTGGGCGTATTGGGAATTTTATCAATGGTGAGTTATGGGGCAAACCATCGGATGTTTCGTGGGCAATGGTCTTTCCAACAGGAGGGCCAATGGCAAGGCATCCATCTCAACTCTATGAGGCTTTTTTTGAGGGGTTGATCTTGTTTGTTATTCTTTGGATTTATTCCAGTAAGCCTCGACCTGTGAGAGCTGTATCAGGTTTGTTTTTAGTGGGTTATGGTGTGTTTAGGTTTGGTGTAGAGTTTGTCAGAGTGCCTGACCAACATTTGGGTTATCTGGCACTGAATTGGTTAACCATGGGGCAAATATTATGTCTTCCAATGTTATTACTGGGGGGGTATTTAATGGTCAGTGCTTATGTGTCCCAGAAAAAGAGTTAGGGTAACGTTTAGGTAACTCGTAATAAATTGCCCGTATTGTAAGTAAGTAGGTGACCATAATTATATTAACATTTTCACTCAATATTTTCCGCCCTTTGGCACTACTACTCTGACCGAATAGACCTCTATGCAATCAGAGCAGTAACACCAAAGGTCAAAAAATCTTGAGCGAAAATTTTGTTAAGATAATTATGGTCACCTACTTAGTTGCGTTTTTTAATGTAAATTAACTTTGTTCAGCTCATCTAAAATATTTTTGACCAGTGATTCACCACTTGAGCTCATTCCTCTACACAATTTGTCGACATTTCTTTCACCATCAATCAGGGATTTTAAAATGGCTGAAAGATTCGCCATATCTCCACCAGCAGATTGCATTTGAATGGCCATGCTTCCTGCGGCTTGTAATGCTTGAACATCACCGCTGGCAGCTGCTTTAATCATTGCTGCAAGACCTGGTGCCGCAGCGGCAGGGTCTTGTGCTGCATTCGGGTCGGGTAAGGTGCTGGGGTTTTGAATTCCACTGAGGATGCTTTTAATAATGACCTGATCTTCTTCATCCAAGGAATTCATTAAGTCGTCTGATCGATCTCCATTGATTATTTTTTTAATGGCGCTGACCAGTGCTTTCCAGCCATTTTTTTCAGCCATTTGAAGAGCGGGTTCGACATGCTGGCTATAGTCTTTGTTTTGAGCTGCCTTAACTACCTCACAGATGAGTACGGCATGAGTTTGCATGATTTGTAAATGTTTGGGAGGGTATGCCATTGAGTGTCCTTATGAAAATGGGAAGGAATTGTTCCCATACAAGGTATGGGAACGAAGGGGGAATTAATGAATATTTATATGACGACGCATTTGAAAAGTTGCTAATAATAACTCTGCACCATCTGCATTTTTAGCAGGGTTAAATTTACTGGAAAAGTCAGGCTCCATGAGGTTTCTACTGGTCATTGTCATGATTGCATTAAACCAAGGAGATGATGAATTGACATCAGGAAATGGTGATTTGTTACCAATCATGCTGGTTGCAATTGATTTATCGCCAGTAATTTTAATTAAAACATCTTGCATAATTAAAGCCAGTTCTTTTCTTGTGACAAAGGTGTCTGGTTTGAATAATTTGGCTTGAGATGTGGCGTCATACTTTGGCTCAAGGCCTTTTACTTTCCATCTTAAAACCGTCATGATTTCATCTGAGAAAATATTGTTGTTGGCATCAACAGGAATAAAGGCGGGTGCTTTAGGAACTTCTTTGCCCATCAGTCTTAATTGTTTGCCAAATAATTTATCTACTTTTAATTCGGTGACAATTAAGGCTGCAACATCAGCTCGGGTAACCTGATCTTTAACCGCAATTTTTTTTGCAATATTGGTTAATGTATAATTTGCAGAGGCACGGATAATTTTTTGCGCTCGACGATATAGGTCGTTGGATAAAACCTGCCATTTACCTTCGCCACTAGAGCTTTGAATGGTTGCCAGCAAACCTTCTGCTTTACGAAATTCGCCTGCTCTCCAGTAAGCCACGGCCATAAAATAATGCGCACCATTTTTGTTTTTGTAATGAGGTAAATCTCTGGCTGTTAGGCCTTCAATTTTAATGGCATCGTTGTAGGAGTCTAGTGAGTCAGATAACCAATCTGTGTTGGCAAAAATAGTAGAATAAACTCGGGTTGCCGCTACATGATAAATAAAGTGATCTGCATTGGATTCCGAATTATTTTCTGCTGATTCTAATAGCTCTAAAGTACGTTTGATTTCAGTGGCTTTGTGAGTTGTATCTAGGGTTCTGTCTGTTTTTCTGGATTGAATGATGGCTTTTCCTGATAATGCAGGAGAAAAACTGGGTTGTAGAGACAGTGCTCGTTCAAATTTTTGTAGAGCAACGGCATCTTTGCCTTCTTCATCCAGTGCATTCATGCCTTGAATGTAATGGTGAAGTGGGTTGTCCATTGGTGAAACAGGCTTAACAACTGTTTTTTCGCCACAGCCTGCTAATAAGCTGATTGACATGAAAAATAGTAAAAATATTTTGAGTGGTCTTACAAATTGATTCATTATTTTTTCCCTCCTAAAGGTTAAATGTTCATGTAGTATCATATTCATTGTTTAAATACAATTAAAGTCAAATGTCTATTATATTTTTTAGATACAAAATACACTGATAGGTTCAATCTAATTATTTCACCGCTATACTTGATGTATGGTATAGATACAAATTGGAAAAATCATATGTCTGAAATAATGGAACAATTAAAAGTGCTCATTATCGATGATCAGGAAGTCAATATTAAATTATTGAGTGCTTTTTTAGGTGATGTCTATGAGTTATATACTGCAAATGATGGTGAAAAAGGATTAGACATTGCAAAGTCAGCTAATCCTGATTTGATTTTGTTGGATATCATGATGCCTGGTTTGACGGGTTATGACGTTTGTGAATTGCTCAAACAGGATGAGTTGACCATTAATATCCCCATTATTATCATCACGGCTAAAAATGACTCAGATGATGAGTCGAAAGGTTTGGCGGCTGGTGCAATTGATTATATTACCAAGCCATTTAATGCAACCATTGTTAAAGCTCGGGTAAAAAATCAGCTGGATTTACGAAAAAATCATCAAAACCTTGAAAAGTTATTGGCGATGAAACAAGACCAGTTAATACATGCTGAAAAAATTGCTTCAATTGGTCAATTAGTTGCGGGGGTTTCACAAGAAATTAGTCAATCGATGAAAATATTTTTTAAAGAAATTGATACCCTGAAGGGCTATTCAAATAGTATTAATCAATTTAATCATTCATTACAGGATATCAAGCAACAATATCCTAACGTTGATGCTGATTTTCTAAAAGATTTAAATCAGTTGGAGCAACAGTCGATATTGAATTTTGTTGCTGATGATTTAGAAAATTCTCTGAATCGTTTTAAAAATAGTGCAAATCAAATCAATGATATGGTGAAAAACTTAAAGTTTTTTGCGAATAAAACAGAAAGCAAATGGGAATACTGCGATATTAATAGCTTATTAGATGGCGTGGTAAAGTTTTTGGGGTATCAGCTTAAGTATAAAGCAAAAGTCCATAAAAAATATATGGAACTTCCTTTGGTGAATGCAAATATTCACCAAATCAGTCAGGTGTTTTTAAATGTATTAATGAATGCCGTTCAAGCAATTATTGGTTATGGTGATATTACGATTTCTACTTATGTGGAGGAAAATAATGTTGTTATCTCAATTCAGGATACTGGATGTGGAATTGCGACGGGAGATATTGAGCAAATTTTTGATGCTAATTTTACCACTAAAAAAATTAAAGAAGGGGCTGGTTTGGGTTTAACCATTGCTTATGCAATTTTGTCAAATTGCATCGTGGTAGCATCAACGTGACCAGTGATCTTAATAATGGCAGTCTGTTTAGTATTCGATTGCCAGCTTTAGAAGAAACTTAAGAGGATTCGTTATTATTTGGTATCAACAATTCTTTTGATTTTTTATTCATTTTTTTAATACGATATTCTTCTTTAGATGCCATTGAACGATTTTTAAATACTTGGTGATAAACGACATTAACTGGGCGTCTGGAGCGAGTATATTTTGCACCTAAACGGTTATGGTGATTGTGTTCATGGGTACGTCGTTCAAGATTGGTGGTGATACCCGTGTAGAGCGTATCATCACTGCATCTGAGAATATAGACAAACCAGGTTGTCATGGTGCGGTAAATTTAACGCCACAACAAATTTGCTGTTCAATGCTCTTTTGATAGACAATTTCACCTTCAATTTTGAGCGTAAGTTTTGAATTGGGTAACTGAAAGGTCAATAAAACTTGTTGCTTAGCCAATGAATCTTTTGATTTTTCAACTAATTGGAACAATAACCCAGAAGCAGAAATATCTTTCAGTGTGGCTTGGTATAAATCGGAATTAACCGTTGCAAAAATGTTAATATTCTCTTTTTTTGATGGGACAACTCTATCATCATTACGTTGACTCATGGCATGTATCACATGAGGAGGTAATTGCTGTAAAAATCGATCTTGCCTTAATACCTGAAACCCACACAATCGAAAACTTTTGCGATCCAGATTAAAGCGACACATGGCAAATGTTGTAATGTCTAGTCCTACATCTTGAAAACTAAAAAATATTTTTACGGAGGTGTTCACGCCAATGTTTTTTGCAACATCACCTTTGAAAAGGATTGTCATGCCCTTGGTTGACATGTTTTGTGCTTTCCCTTTGATTTTTTTGCGGGTATTTGTTGGTTCAACTAAAATATCAATTTCATTTTTTTCTTCAGCAATAAATCGAAATTTTAACCCCTCATTATCTTGTTGTTCCTTGAAACGCTGTAAATTTTTTGTTGCCAATTGTTTTAATGCGATGTATTCATGGATTATGTTAAAATATTTTTCTATTTGTGTTGTTGTGGACATTTTTCAGAATAATGAGTCAAATAGGTTGATTTATTTTTGTTACTATAAATTTAGCTAATAATTGCTTTTTATGCATTATTTATTGAGTATTTTTTGGATTTTATAAAGTATTTATAATGAAATTATCTGTTTTTTTATTGGGTTTTGCCTTTGTCATATTCGTTATTCCTGTTTGGTTGTTATTGCATTATTTTTTTGGTAAAAAATCAGAAAAAACAATGGGGTTTTCAAAGCAGGATTTAGCCATTATTGATGAATTAGAGAAAAAGTCAGAAGGTTATTCTGAGCGAATTGAAAATCTTGAAAAAATACTCGATGGTTATTTGCCTGATTGGAGAGCGCGATTTGACTCAAGAAAATAAGCTTTATTTGGATAAAGACAATAAGAAAATAATGGGTGTGTGTTCAGGAATCGCATCATTTTACTCTATTGATGTAACGATAGTTAGAGTTATAGCCTTTATTTTGCTATTTTTTACCATGCCGTTGACGCTTTTGATTTATTTTTTATTGAGCGTAGTATTGCAGGACAAACCAGTCAGAACGTCGAATTATGTTGATGAAACGGGGATGAATGAACGGCTTGATATTTTACAGAAAAAAATATTGGAAATTCAAGTGAGTCTGGTGAATTTGGAAAATGCCATTACATCGGAAGAGTTTATTATTAAAATGAAAATGGAAGCTTTGTAAAGTACATAAAACAAGATTTTTTTGTCAATAAAAATAGATGTTAATTTATTTGAATCACGGATGAACAGGGATGATGTCAACAAGTATCCGTGTCTATCACTGTTCATCCTCAGTTTTTAAAATATATTGCCTTGCTTAAAAGGCTTAATTCTTGGAGAAATTAAATGTCATTAATCCGTAATATTCCTATGTCTGCTTATGTATTGTTGTTTTACAATATTATTTTATTAATTAACTTTTCTGGTGGGGCAATTGTTCTCAGTGAAAATTTAATGACATTAGACTTATTATCGGGTGCAAAATTCACACTCAGTGGCAATGAACTATTTTTGATTATTGGACTCATTTTTCTTTATATCGAAGTCTTGAAATCAACCAAAACTTCAAAGGATACAATCATTGATCATTTGTTTTCAATGATTGTCTTTGTGGTTTTTTTGATAGAATTTATAGTGGTAGAAAAAGCGGGAAATACGACGTTTTTGTTATTGATGTTGATGTCTTTCTTTGATGTGATTTCAGGTTTTACCGTGTCTATTTCTACTGCCCGTAGAGATTTCGCAATGGGCGATTAATGAAATAATGTTTTTTCCAGAATTAAAACTTAGGAGCGGGAGGTTATTTCGTGCTCGTTCCTTAGGACATACGCAATAACTTCACAGTTTGCGGTTATTTTTTAGAATAAGTTCAGTCCAACATAACTTTCCAGCGTTATTCCTGAACTTTGTCTAGCCCCTTCTGATTTGGTAATGATTCGATAAATAATGACAGGATTAATTGCTTGGTCAGATAGGTCAGAAACGGTAGAAACAGTGCTACTGGAACTGCCTCCCTGTGATTTCATTTCATACCATTCTATTAAATAAGTTGGCTTATTTTTAATGCCTAAGTCCTTGAGTGGAACGGTGAGGCTGAGTGCGCTACTCACATTGGCTGGAACGGCATTTAAATCTTTGTGGTAAAACCCTGGGTTATTTTGGGTAAAGGTGTTTTCCAGTCGTATATCTAGGTTATTGACGGTGCCGACTTGCATTAACTCTTCAATTTGTCCCAGCGCACCTTCTGCGGACGAAAATGCCAGATCATAGTCTTGGAAATTCCCCGAAATTTTTTCATCCATTTTAGTGAGTTGCAGTGTGGTGGTTCCTAGCATGGTTAAGACGGCAAGCATGACTAAACTTAATATTAATACCATTCCTGATTGTTGATGTGGTGTGTTATTGCTCATTTTAAAGCTACCTTTTATAAACAAGATCTGACGGCAATGGTTGACTCAACGGCCAATCGTCTTTTTTTATCTTGAAACGGCCCTGCTGTTGCGTCAAGTAGAGAATAATTGGTGATGATGTCTTTATAACGTACTCCATTGGCTGATCTTGCCAATATTCCTACTTGCACACTGAGAATTTTATTGGTTCCAACTTGATTGGCTTTGACGTATTGATTAATACTTAAATCGCCTGTGGTATCAACGCCATATAAAAAATGCATGGTTTCAATTTCTTCGATCAGTGCTTGAGGGGTAACGCTGCCACTTCCTAGGCAAAATAGGTTGTTGTCTTTAATATAATAGGTGTCAACTGCGGGATTAACTGCAACAGCTTGGCCGAGGCAGTCAGTGGTTGCTTCATGTCGAATGGTAATGGTATCTCCTGTGTCATTATTGTCACAGGCAATGCCATCGCAGCCACTCAGTGGTACAAAATTATCAGAGCAAGCTTGATCGTAGTTGCTGTCATCTCCATCTCCAACGGTATTGCCCGCCAGTCGAATACTGTCACGAATGATTGATATGGCAAATCGTGCATTTTCCTGGATGAAAACGGCATCACCATTGATTTCAATCATTCGCTTGTTGTAGCTGGTTATTTGGATTAATCCGACGGATAAAATAATTCCAATGGTCATTGAAATTAATAATTCTAATATTGAAAAACCAAAATTAGTTGAACCAATCGGTGAGGAATTCATTAGCGGATAAACTCTTTAATGATTTGTTGTGGCGTATTATTTTGACTCCAAAACAAAGTGATTCTATGGGGGGATGTCCTCATTCCACTGTCGCTACAGACATCCGTATCTGAGTTGTCGTTATCAATACAAGCAATGGTGGCATAACCACTAATTAAGTTTTCAATATTATCTTTCCAGTTTTTAATGTCATAGGTCGCCATCTGTAAGTTATCACAAGTGGCGGATTCACAATTTTGATCTGCAATAATATTTCGGGTGTCAATATTGATGTAAGCGTTGTTTTTAACACCAATCATATTAACACGCATGCGTTCGGTCATGTCATGCATTAAAATACTGGCTTGTGACCTTGTGATGGTGTCTTGATTGTTGCCAAAACTTAATAGCATGATGCCTGCAATACCTAACAAGCCAAATGTTAAGATAAATAAGGTGATTAACATTTCTATTAAGCTGAAGGCTAATTGTTTTTTTGATTTTTCTAGGTTTATGTACATATTTAGTTTCCTAAAAGACCTTCCAACCTAATTCATTGGTGGTATAAAGTCGGTCATTGTTAAGGTCATGCCATTTTTGTCCTAAATGATCAATTGCAAAACTACCTGTGTCAGCCATTCGTTCTCCTGTTTGGGGAACAATTTCCAACAAAAATTGACTGTCGGTTGCTTGAGTAATAAATAAGTCATAAAAAATGACATTGGCATTAGTGACCAAATTCAGCATTCTTGGTAGAGCTGGTGATCCCGTGTTGTTACCTGCTGTAGCTGCACCCTGATAGGTGTTGTTTAATGAATATAGCTTGACCATTTCGTTACTGAGTTGCAATAGAGTAACTTGTGCTTCGTCAAGATAAGACTTGCTGACAATGACTTGATAGGCTGGAAAAACAATATTAAAGAGAATGCCTAGGATACTCACGACAACCAGAAGTTCTACCAGACTAAATCCATGAATACATTGTTTGTTCATGATATTAACCATTCCTTAGGAACCGAGCGCAAAATAATTTTCTGTTCTTGATTCCATCTTCGCTTCACCTTTAAATGACTGAGGCATAAGATTCGATAAATTTCATCCCCGTTCTTTGTCAATATTATACGCAGTCTTTCTTCTCCTCAACCTGTACCTTTCCTATCGATGATATGGTCAGTGTTCTGCCTGTTACTTTATTGCCTGCAACACTATCGCAGAGTGTAAAGTTTCCTGTATTGGCCGTTGGTGTGATCGTGCTTCTGGAAGTATAGGTTATTCTGCCTGCCAGCACAGTGTTTACATTTCTGCTCAAGTTTGCTCCCACGGGCAGTGCTTCCTGGATTTTTAAGGTTTCATCTGCGGTCATGATGCCGTCAGCATTGGTATCAGCAAAAATAATCCAGCCAAGTGACCAGTCTTTTTGGGTGACGAGATCACAGGTGTTGGTGGTTGTTTTCGGACATAAAATAACATTGTTGCCTCGTGAAACAGCTTCACTTCTAGCATAGTATAAATCAAGCAAGAGAGTGTTGCTCCATCCTCCCATTCGATTGTTTTGTACAAAAGAAAAAAAGTTTGGGACGGCTACGGTCGCCAATATGGCGACCAAAGCTAAAGTGACCATGATTTCAATTAATGAAAATCCTTTTACTTGCATTTTATGTCCTTAGGGATTCGCACAAACAACTTCCCATTTTTGCTTTTATCTTCATGTCATCTTCAATCATAAACGTTCGGAATAGAGCGACTATGTTGACACTTTTATTCAATCAAATCGTCTAAATTTGACATAATGCTAAAACCAAGAACGAGAAGTTATTTCGGGCCTACCCCTTAAAAAGTTTTACGCCAAGTGTATCTTTTGGCTTGAGCTTTATTGCTTAACATCAATAAGCTGACAATGCTACCATCACTAATTGTTACATTGGCAGTAATTTTTGCAGGAGCGGTTAACTGAAAACGAAAGCGAGTCGGAATTCCCTGGCAAACTTTTAAGCCTGATGGGATACTTCCATTCACCAGATCACTGTCGGTGAAAACTTTATCACGGTTAATATCAAATGCCAAATCCGTTGCGCCTCCAGTAAATGCATCGACATACATGAGCCAGCTACATCCGCCTCGGGTACAAGCGCTGTCATTAATGGGGATGGCGGTTGCAAAAAAGACATTTTTTCCACCCATGACGACGGGATCGGCAACCAGTCTTTCTGATCCACTGAATTCACTGCTGCCTTTATCGGTAAAATTGATTGTCCAACCTGCATAAGCATCATAGTCTATGGTTTTTCCATTGCTGAGTCGATACTCATTGATGGTGGTTAAAGTGACGTTAAATAATTTTGCTTTGGTGATGGTTTTTACGTCTTTGACCGTGACACTTTTATCCCTGATGGCATAAAATGCTTGTGTTGTTTTATTACTTTCATCGCCATTCCAATGATATTTTCCTGTGCCAAATAAGACCATTACCCCACCTTTTGGATGCCCTAAAACCACGGGTTTTGTTGTGATGGGTTGATTGTTGGCATTGAATAATTTTTTTGATACGCCATTGTTTGGATCAATCACCCATAAGTTGCCCTGTAAGTCTCCTGCATAAACACGGTCTATTTTTCCATCATTGTTCATGTCCACTAATTCAGTGGAGGACAATCCTTTGCCAAGATTGCTGATTTCTGAAATTTTTTGACCTGTAGTGGCATTGACTACAAATAGTTTTGATGGTTGTGGACTGTTGATATTTTCAGGAAAACCATTACCAAAAATAGCCACTTCGGTATTATTTTTTAGGACGGCTAATTTGGGTTTGCTGAATGAAAACCCCATGTCCTGATGACTGAATTCCCATAAAACGTGTTTGGCCTGCATCCAATCTGGTGAACTCACATCTAACGCATAGATTGATTTACCACCCGCTCCTAAGCCTCCTGTTAAGATGGTTTTTTGACCCAGTTTTTGAATGGTGGGTGTCATATCAACATAATATCGATGATTTTTACTGTCAGATAAAGCGTTTAATCCTTTAAACTGTTCGGTTGAAAATAAGCCATTGGGAATGTAGGCAAATAATTCTTTACCTGAAATTGTGCTGAATGCATGTAACATTCCATCATTAGCACCCACATAAATAACTCCGATATCTTTATTGAGGGGGTCTGTGGGAACAAACACCGCTTCTGAATGAATGATGTCTCCGAGCTTGGTGGATTTGATGAAATTAACACTGAATTGTTTTTTATCTGAATCACTTAATGCGGACGGCGCCATTCTGATGATGTCGGATTTTTGTGTGTTATCAAGATTGTCATAGTTGAAAGTAACACCTTGGCTAATATTTTTATTATAAGTTAATAATTTTCGATTTTGTCTTTGGTTGGAAGGGTCAGATACTTTCCATAATAGTTTTGACGTGTCAACGCTGCCGTCGGATTTGATATTATACGCCAGAATGTCACCTTTCCAGGGGTCAGTATCAAAGACTACTTGATAAGCTTGCTTACTGTCATTGGGTGAAATAACATGGCCATTGTAATAAGCTGCGGAACGTGCAGCACCTGATAAGACTTCTGCTTTGGTGGCATTGATGATGGTTTTGAATGACTCTAGTAATTCCGCACTGTTGGTTGCTTCATGGAATTCACCTCCACCCGCTTTTGCAGCTGATTGCAAAATGGTTGGGCTACCAACGCCATCACCAAAAGCGACAAAATGAGAAATGATATTTTGAATGCCTTGATTCTCTGTCTCATTGCCAGGTCTAAAATCAATGTCATGTAATGCTTTGGCAACATCAATAATATATTTTTTTGAGGTATTACCCGTGCCAGTATAATTGGTTAATAACTGAGGTGACAACCGATAGTCATAAGTTGAGTCACCATCAGTCAATAAAATAACATGATTTTGTGGTGGAATTTTTACGGTGGTTTTACATTGTGCCGTTTCAATTCCATTATTTTGATTAACGGCTTCAATGGCTTTTTTCATAGAAATTGCGGGTAAGCCTGCAAAACTTTCCCACAATGTAACAATGTCTGTTGATGTGGTTGTAATGAATCTTGTCCACTGATAAGAACGATTGTATCGTAAATTAGGATCTCCGCTGGTGGTATATTCATCGCCACTTTCATCTTCGCCAAAAGAAACTACCTCGGGAGTTCTTTTGAAAAAATCGGTGACTTTGACTGTTTTCTCGTCGTCTGAATTGGGATGAATGGTGATATCCGCATTTGCTCCAATGGCAAAATATCGTCCCATTTGCGTTAAAGATTCTGCCAATGGCGTACTGCCAGCTGCTTTCATGCTGTCTATTTGGTCAATTAAGTAGTCTGAAAAATTATAGGTTGTTTCCGTGGTTTCGCTGGTTTCTTCTGGTGTACCTGATTTATAGCATTTAACTCGCCTGGATCTTTTTCTCTTTTTACAGCTGTATTTTTGACGACTGACTGTTGTCGTTGTTTGCGTGGCTATATTTGATTGAATGGGAGAAATGGGAACTAAAATATCGGTAATGGTATCTCTGCCATCAAACCGAGATAATCCAATATTAACCGCAGGTAATCCATCAGTACGATTAATCAGTGCTGTAATTAATGCTTTGGCTGCTCTTTTTAGATGGGTGAGACGTTGTTTTTCTTCGGTGTATCTGCATGAACGATTACTGTCAATGCAATAACTCATTGAGCCAGAGTTATCAAATAACAACATGATATTTGGCGTAACTTCTTCAATATTATTTTCAATTTTTATGGTTGATCCTCTGTCAATAAACAAAGGCACCTGGCTAAGTAGTCCGACCTCTGTTTCAGTGGCATATGAGCTGTAATATTGAAAGAATGCTGTCATTGATATTACTGTCATTAGTAATAATTTATGAAAGTTCATAATTATTCTCCAGATTTATTGTTATGATGATCCGTTGCTTTAAATTCTTCCTTAACAATAATCATAGAAAGTTACAGGGTAAAAATCTGTGACCAAATGCTCAATAGTGTTTTTCCATAAATTTTATTATCGTTTAAGGTAACACGCCATCAATAAACTACCCTTATTGCGCAGAATTTTTGTTCGCCTTTTTTGTTACAAAAATAGGCGTGTAGTTGTTCTAATCAACTGTTTTTGTGGCAAAAATGATGGACAAAAAAGCCAGTAAGATGGGTAGTTTATTGATTGAGAGATGTTTAATGTGCCTCTCCCCAATTATCACCAACACCCACTTCAACAATCAGTGGTACATCTATTTCAGCGCATTGTTGCATCATTTCAGTGGTTTTGTTTTTTACCTCTTCAATTTGTTCAATGTTCACTTCAAACACCAGTTCATCGTGAACTTGCATGATCATTTTGACATCAGGTTTATCTTGTAAAATCCACTGATCCACATCTATCATGGCTTTTTTAATGATGTCGGCTGCTGTACCTTGCATGGGGGCGTTGATGGCAGATCGTTCTGCGTATTGTCGGCGTTGTCCATTTTTGGATTTGATGTCAGGTAAATAGAGTCGTCTACCAAAAATGGTTTCAACATAACCTTGTTCTCGGGCAAATTCTTTGGTGGTTTCCATGAAGCTCATGACACCTGGGTAGCGAGAAAAATACAAGTCAATATAGTTTTGTGCTTCTTGTCGTTTGATGCCAAGCTGATTGGCTAAACCAAAAGCAGACATGCCGTAAATTAAACCGAAATTAATGGCTTTTGCGGAGCGTCGTTGTAGGCTTGAAACATCTTCTAATGCAATATTAAAGACTTCAGCTGCGGTTGATTGGTGAACATCCAGTCCATTAGAAAAGGCACTGATTAAACCCTCGTCTTTGGATAAATGTGCCATGATTCTTAATTCAATTTGTGAATAATCAGCCGCCATTATTTTATAGCCATCAGGTGCAATAAATGCCTGTCTGATTTTTCTGCCTTCTTCACTGCGTATCGGAATATTTTGTAGATTAGGGCTGTTTGATGATAAACGACCCGTAGCAGCTACCGCTTGATGATATGACGTGTGAATTCGTTGGCTATGAGCATCAATTTGTTCGGGCAATTTGTCGGTATAAGTCGATTTTAGTTTGCTGAGACCTCGATGTTCTAATATCAGTTTGGGTAAAGGATAATCCAAGGCCAGTTCCTGTAAAACATTCTCAGCAGTAGAGGGTTGTTTCTTAGGTGTTTTTTTGAGGATGGGTAATCCCAGTTTTTCAAAGAAAATATGCTGAATTTGTTTGGGTGAATTGAGGTTGAATTTTTCACCTGCAATGTCGTAAGATTTTTCTTCAATTTCAAACAATCGCTGTGAAATTTCATGGCTTTGTTGTTTGAGTAAATCAGCATCAATCATGACACCGTTTAATTCTATTCTGGATAACACAGGAATTAATGGTATTTCAATGTCTTGGTAGACTGATTTTATTGGTGGTGTGTCAGATAGCTTGGGCCAAAGATGTTGATGTAGACGAAAGGTGATATCTGCATCTTCTGCCGCATAATTCGATGCTTTTTCCAGTTCTACTTGATTAAATGTAATCTGTTTTTTGCCTTTACCAGCGATGTCTTCAAAATGTACGGTGTGGATATTGAGATATTTTAATGCCAGTGAGTCCATGTCATGTTTGGTTGCTGTGCTGTCATAGATATAAGATTGCATCATGGTGTCATGTTGAATGCCATTTAATTCAATGTCACACTTATTTAAGACATTGCGGTCATATTTTAAATGTTGACCTACTTTCTTTTTATTTCTATCTTCTAGTAATGGTTTTATTTGTTGTAAAACGGATGTTTTGTCAAGTTGCTCAGGGACTCCAGGGTAGTCATGTGCTAAAGGAAGGTAGGCGGCTTCTCCTGCTTTAACTGAAAATGACATGCCGACCAAATCAGCTTTCATATAGTTGATGGACGTTGTTTCCGTATCAAAAGCAAATAAATCCGTTTGATTTAACTTGGTGATCCATTGATCCAGTGATTCTTGTGTGAGGATAGTGTCGTAGTGAGTTGCTTCTTTTTCAATGATGGGTTCTTCCGTTGTCGATTGTTCATCAGCTGGAAGTTTGGCGAGCCAAGATTTAAATTCATATTCAGCAAATAACGAGCTTAACTGTTTATTATCTGCTTCGGTCATTTTTAACTCATTGGGAGCAACATCTAATGATAAGTCACAGACAATTGTGGCTAATTGTTTTGAAATGGGAATTTGTTCAAAACTGTCACGCAAATATTCTCCCACTTTGCCTTTGATTTCATCGGCGTGTTGGATGATTTTATCCAGGCTGCCGTATTTTGTTAGCCACTTTACCGCTGTTTTAGGGCCAACTTTATTAACACCAGGAATATTGTCTGACGTATCTCCCACCAATGTTAAGTAGTCAATAATTTGATCGGGTTTGATACCAAATTTATCAATCACTCCTGCTTCATCAGAGATAAAATTTTTCATGGTATCAATTAAGGTGACAGATTGATTGACCAGTTGAGCTAGGTCTTTGTCTCCAGTAGAAACTAAAGTATCAAAGCCTGCTTTGGTTGCCTCAACTGATAATGTTCCAATGACATCATCCGCTTCTACATTGGGGACAATGAGTAACGGTAGCCCCATGGCTTTAATGATTTGATGTAATGGCTCTATTTGTATTCTTAAATCGTTGTCCATGGGAGGGCGATTGGCTTTGTAATCAGGGTAAAAATCGTGCCGAAAAGTTTTTCCTTTGGCATCAAAAACGACACAAAAATAGGAAGTAGGGTAACGTTCCATCAAACTTTTCAGCATATTGATGACCCCGTAAATTGCCCCCGTTGGCATTGATTTGGAATTAATCAATGGCGGCATTCCATGAAATGCTCTGAAAAGGTAGGAGGAGCCATCGACCAATACCAGTAAATTTTGTTTTTTATCGCCCACCTATTTAACCTTCCCTTGTTTTTTCAATTGAAAATGATTGTTGCCTGTGTGTTGCCCTACCATTTTAAGAACGGGCCGCAGGGCGTGATGATTGTTCAGTAAATCAGCTTGTCCAGTGAGTTTGTATTGTCCGTCAGTGGTTAAAGTGATTTTCCCGTTGGCTTTGATGTCACCATCCTTGAGTGCGAAGCGAGTAATGATCTTTTCATCATTGGTGGCAATTTTCAGCAATACATGACCTAAATTCACCTTAGATTGTACGGTAATATTGAGTTTGTCAATCTCTATAACCCCTTTGGCAGAATGTAATGCCATGGGATGATAGTTAATATCGACTAAATCTACCATGGCTTTACCATTGAGCTTAATGCCATATGTTTTAGTGAAATTGGATAAAAAAGACAAGGGCAATAATGTATTGATTGAGTGAACGATGATTTTGTTTGACAAGTAGGCAGTGAGTTTCGCTTCACCTTTATGATTGGCTATTATCCATTTTAATTCGATTGGAATCTGGCCAAACCAAATTCTCCAGAGACTAATTTTCCATTTAACTGATCCTATGATCTGTCTTTTATAATGTACTGATTCTGCATTGCCGTTCCATAAAGTGCCTGATACTCCCTTGAGTTGTAACATTGGTAAGTTATGTTTTATTTGTTGGTAAGTGAAATTGGCAGGTAATTCAGCAAATAAAAAAATGCCGTAGGTCAGTACAAAGAAAATAATATAACGCAAGGGCATAAAGCTGAGTTGAGTAGCTTGCCTACTCGAATGAAACTTACCCCCTTGCGGGATAAGTTTCGTTTGAGCAGATGAGTTACTCAACTCAGCTATATATTTTAGGTTTTTCATCATGAGGTTGTTTTTGCTAGGGTGGTTCTAATATTGACCAAACCTGGTTTGCTTGAATATTCAATGTGAATACTCTGTGTATGAACACCATATTTTTGTGATAAAACACCTAACCAGCGAATAAATTGGTCAAAACTAATGAGCTCAAACCATATTTTTACTTTTTTATTGTCGATGGGTTTTAATTGTTGTAGATGACTTGAAAATTGGGCTGATTTAATTTGTTGGTCCACAATGCTTAATATTGATTGGTTGTTGCGTTGACTTTTGGGTTGTGACTGTTGAATTTGTTTGGCTTGATGTGAAGCATTAATGACCCAACGATAAAGTTGTTCTTGATGGTTGAGGTGTTTGGTCAATTGCTGTTGTTTAATTTGTAGCGGTTCCCAAATGCCAATGTAACAAAGGCAAACGACTAAAATGATAGAGCCTAAGCTGATTATTTGTCTTTCTTGTTGCTGTAATGAATTCCACCAATCTAACATGATTTAATTACCGTTTTTTAATAATAATGCGACTGTTAACCACATTTGATTGAATGTTACTTTTTATAGAGATGGACAACGAACTGGCTTTAAATTGTTGTCTCAATTTTTCAATTTCCTGAACATTTTTTAGTAGGATATTCAATTGTAATTCGCCTTGTCGATAACTGATGTCATTGATTCTGCTGATCTTAATTGTTTTAAGCAATTGACTGGACTTTGCCAATAGATCAATGAAATTTTCAGGTTGGTTTTTGTGTTGTTTCAGGGCGTTTAGTTTTTGCTGAAATTGTATTTTAATATCGACAATTTTTCTTGATCGAGGAAACGTGGATTTATAAGTCTGTACAATTTTTTGGTCATATTGTTTGATTAATTGTTGGGTTTGATTGATTTGAAATTGAGTTAAAAGCATTTGTAAAATGATTGCAATACTGATGATAACGATAACAGGTATCCACGGTTTCAGTGAAATGGCAGATTTTTTCGGTAGAAATTCACCTTGTATTAAATTGATGGGTAATGTTTTGGGTGTATGGAGACAAAAATAATCGAATAGGTTGACGTGTTTATAGTCAATGATGGGTGGCTGTTTAAAGCTGAGTTGAGTCGCTTGTTTGCTTGAACTAAGCTTATCTTCTGGTGGGATAAATTGTGTTTTAAAATATTCTTTTGTTATTTCAGCATTATCAGACACAATATTAACCTGTTCAATGTCTGGGTTTTCTTCAATAATCAGCTTTAAAAATGGATCAAGGTTTTCATTGTCAATACTTATAATTTTAAAATTATCCAAACGAACCAGTGTTGTCATTTTATCAACAGCAAGGCTTAATGTGTGTTCAGTATGAGGTAATGCATAACCAATAGGCATGAGTTTAAATTGCTTTATCCCTGAATTAACCAGTTTGTCCATCCAGTTTTGCATGATTTTTCTATCAGTAATATTGACAACAATTTGGCTTTGGTTAATGCGTGGCCCTAAAGCAAAATGACATTGATCTATATCACATGCCAAATGATCTTCTAAGGCATACGGTATTGCTTTTAAAAGGTTTTTTTTGTTTTTTGATGGAATTGAAACCATCTGTGTGGTTACTTGGGTGTTAGGAACAAAAACAATACAGGGTTTCTTTTTATGTTGTTCGGGGATGTCATTTAGTGTTGAAAGGGTTGCTTTATGGGTTATTTGTGGGCTTGCACTGTCGGCAACACACCAATGAATGTCATCCATTGAATTTATTTGAAACCAGATAAATAATCTTTCTTTCATAAAGTGCCTTTTCTAGCAACAGCCGATTTATCAAAAAGTTAATAATATTTAGTTTGTCGTTTAATCACTGAGACGCTGTTATTTTCATCTCTTTTTAAGATACTTTCAAGATTAATCACCAGTTGGCCTAATTTTACTTCTGTTTTTAATATAAAATAGTGTGTTTTAACGGTTAATAGTGGATTTAATCTATTTTTAATGTCGTTGTTGTTTTTGAGTAGGTTGCTAATTTCATTGATAGACCAAAATTTATTTTTGTCTTTGAGTGGTCTTTTTTTAATGGTATTGACTATAGACTCCACTTCACTGGAAGAGAGTTCAGGTAATAATAAACTCATTAATGTTTGAGACAAGGTGTTGATATTGAGTAAAGTGCCAGATGGTAAGGTGCTTATATAGGGTTTGATGTTTTCAATGGCTTGCTCGTTGAATCCTTTTATGATTTTTAACTCACCCAGATCATTAATTTGTGTATTGGCACATCGGTAGGGTTTGGTTAGGCCTAAATAGTAAAAATCTTCAGCACCTTCTGGCAAGGTTACTTTGTCATTCGAGTCAATCCAGTCTGTCAGTGACTGAACAAACAGGGAAGCCTCGTTGTTTGATAATTTGCCTTGTTGAGTTAATAAATCAATCAATAATTGGCTGAAATGTGGATTGACTTTGTTGTCGATGATCAGGTTGTTTAAATTCAGTTTGTTTTGTAGATCATCCAGTTGACCTTGAATGCTACCGCCTTCTATGGGCATGGCTGGCATTTTGTTTGACCAATTTTCTTGATAACTGTCAATTTTTGTTTGTCGCCCATCTTCCTTTAAAACAAGTTGGGATAATGACTCTGCCCCCAGTAAATAGAGCTTAGCTTGTTCTTTATGAATGAGTTGTTGTGTCAGACGTATGGCAAGAAATTCAGTGGCTGTTAATTTTGAGACGCTGATGGTGATGATGGCGACAATGACCAGGCAGGTTAATAATGCAATGCCTTTGTTATGAGGCTGTCGGAGAACACATCTATAGTCGGCATGTCCATATGCCTCGCCTCTGCGGGGGCAATGTTTAAAATTGTTCCAGACAATTTTATCCGCTAGAACTGTGTTTTTTGCCTTGTTCTGACGAAAATCTGTATTCTCGGACAGTCTCATGGGACTAAAAGGATAATGGGGCATGTTGAGGAACCATAAAAAGTCGTTTTATTTTACCCGTTTTTTTAAAGGTAATGGTTGTTTCTATGGCAGCTAAGGTGGTTTTAGACTCTGAGCTGATAAATGCTAAATGACCCCATTGACGATGCCATTTTCCCTGGTCATCGATTAAACGAATCTCAAAAGCTTCCGCTTCATTAAAAATTACTTCCTCAATTGCTTGGCTGTCTTGTGAGCGATCCAATACTTGCCAAATAGAGCGAATGATTTGATCATTTTTAAACGTATAAGCAATTCGGCTGGGTTTTTGTACAATGGTTTTGCCTGGCAATAAAATACCTGAACGGGTGAATTCAAGTTTTGTTGGTTCGAGGTTATTGGCAACAATGGGTGGTAAAATCTGATCGTATTCACTGCGAATACTTCGTTCAATTAGGTGTTGTAGGTCATTGGCTATTTTGCTGTAGCCTACTTGGATTCCTTGGAGTTTGTTCAGTGCCTGTTGGTTGTGCTGGTTAATTTCTAAAACATTGGAGAGTCCAGAAAAAGCTAAAACAGACAGTACGGCAAAAATGGCCAACGCAATGAGAATTTCAATGAGTGTGAAGCCTGATTTAATCGTCATTGGCTACCTAAAAAAGCAATGAGTTTGTTAATAGGTGGGTCATTTTCTTTGAGAGATACGTTGATTTCAACTCTTAATAGTGATTTTTGTACCGTTTTACTCACATTCATTTCCCAAAACCATTGCTGGTTAGCCATTTCAGATGAGCCTTCATAATTGCCTGCACGAATGCTTTGTTTGCTGATTTGTAATTCAGTGAATTTATTCAATGCTACCCATTGGGAAAATGTTTTATTCTGTAGGTGTTGAGTGACGTTGACCGTTTGAGTAGTGGCTTTGATTAAGGCGGTGAGAGCAATGCTGATCACCAGCATTGCGATAAGTATTTCTAGTAGCGTAAAGCCTTTTAGGTACTTAATGGATGTCAAATTTGAAATTCTTCCAGGTTTTGTTTGGCTGTCATTGAAATTTCGGTCATTTGTTGCATTGTGGCTGATATTTCTTCAGAAGCGGATGCGTTATTATCTGCAATTTCTTTCAGTGAAAAAGCATTGCTGGATAGCTCTGTTACGGTGCTGTTTTGTTGTTCCATTGATGCCGCTATTCGGCTAAACATTTCGGTGTTATTTTTAACAGAATTACCTGCAGTAATAATACTGTCACGAGTATTGTTGGCCATTTCAACTCCGCTACCAATAGATTCGCTGGAGACTTGTACCAAACTACTGATTTCATTGGCAGATTTGGAGACATTTTCCGCCAATTTTCCAACTTCATCCGCTACCACGGCAAAGCCTTTTCCTTGTTCTCCTGCTCGAGCTGCTTCAATGGCGGCATTGAGTGACAACATGTTGGTTTGATTGGCAATGCTACTGATGACATCCGTAATTTTATAGATTTGAATGCTTTGTTCTTTAATTTCCCCCATGTTTTTTGACATTTCTTCTAATTGACCCTCGCCTTGACTCATTTCTTCTACTGAACTTTCGGCAGAAACGGTGGCATCTTCAATGGATAAGGTCACTTCATTGATGGCTTGTTTGGATTGTTCAATGGCATCGACAATTTGTGCAACGGCATTGGATTGTTGCATAGAGCCATCTGCAATTTGCATAATTGCCTGATTGGCTTCTCCCGTTGCTTCGGCAAATATCATCATACTTTGCTGGATTTCTCCAATGGTTTTTGATAGTGCTGCTAAGCCCGCATTTATATTGTTTTTTAGATTTGATAACTCTCCTGCAGCATCAACGTCCACTCTGGCGGTTAAATTATTTTGAGCCATTGAATTCATTACTTGAGAAACATCATTAATGATTTGACCAATCTTTTCCGATGAATGATTGACACTGGTTTTTAATGTATCCATATCACCTTGTAATTCAATGTTAACTCGTTTGTCGAAATTGCCATTTTCCATGTTACCAACAACATCAATAATTTCAGAAATGGTGGTTTTTTGTTGTTGCATTGCGACATTTATTTTCCCCAGCAATTGACCAAAATCACCATGTAATCCATCAGGAAATGACGCACGGTAGTATTTTCCTTCTATCAAATGTTGAAAAACAGTGCTTGATTCACGAATACAGCACTCGACTTGATCTAACATTTCATTAATATTCCATGCAGTATCCTGTAATGGGTTATTGGCTTCTATTCCTGTAATTCTATCTTCCAATCGCCCTTGGGTAATTTCTTTTGATAAACAAGATATTTTTTCAATCATATCAAGCAGTGATTGCATTTGTTGATAGACTATTCCTGCAATAATTATTGATAAGACAAGTAATATTAATAGTGGGGGTTGCCAGGTTTTAAACAGACCAAAATAAAGATTGGCCAAAACCATAAATATAACGGGTAAAGCCGCTAGAAAGTTTGTTTTAGATTGCAAGGACAAGTTCGTCATAAGTTAATCCTTTACTTTGCAGTACGGAGACTAGTAGTTGATAGGAGGCATTCATTGCATCTTTAGCGGAATGCTTTTGTTCTTCGGCCAATAACTGTTTATAAATAGGTTCAATTATCTGGATGCTAGAGGTTTTAGGTTTGCGTCGAACCGAATAATGACCAACCAATTTACCAGAATTGTCAAAAGAGGGAGTAACATTGGCAAATACCCAATAAAATGAACCATCTTTTGCCATGTTTTTAACATAAGCAAAAATTTCTTTATGTTGATTTAAAGTGTCCCATAATAACTTAAAGACCACTCTGGGCATGTCTGGATGGCGAATGACATTGTGTTGAGTCCCCAATAGTTCTTTTTCAGAATATCCAGAAAATTCTATGAAAATACGATTGCCGTAAGTAATGCGACCTTTAGTGTCTGTTTTTGACACAATAAAATCACTTTCTCGCATGACTTTTTCTTTATTTATTGGCGTTATTTGTTTGTTTTTCATGATGTGAGCACTTGATGATTATGGTGATTAGAAACGTGTTATTTATGAGTGTAGCTGATACTTTGAAAAATATAGGGGACATCCAAAGAAAATATAATGTTTTTAGTCATGTGACAAATTAAATAAGTTGTCTATTCTTTAAAAATTATGTCATTAATTTGAGGTGTCGGTATGTTTAAACAATTTTTTTGTTTTACGGTGTTAATCATTTCTTTGATTGGACTTTGTTCAAATAGCTTGGCAAATCTTAGTCAAATAAAAATAGTGACCGCTCCAGAAGTTAAATATATGCGTGATAATGAAGATGTGTTATTGGTTCACACACTGAGTCGAATAGAATATGAAATACATCATATTCCAGGGTCAATTCACATTGCTTCTACTGACGTTAAAAGCTCAAAAAAGATGCCAAAAGACAAAAAAAAAGCCATTGTGTTTTATTGTAATGGCGTTAAATGTCCTTATAGCAAAAGAGCGTCTGATGCGGCGATAAAAATGGGTTATCAAAATATATTTTGGTTTAAGGGAGGGATTCCTGAGTGGATTCGATTTCACTATAAAATGAACAATAATAAGATGTTAAAAAAGGTCAAAATTAAAAAACTACGCCCTTCTAAATTTCAGGCAAAAATGAACAAGGATCGTCCATTCATGTTGGATGTTCGCCCTATTAAGTGGAATATTGAACCTGCTTATATCGAAAATTCTGTTTTTATCCCATTGCTTCATTTACATGAAAAATTTCAGAGTATACCCAAAACTCGAAAAATTCTTATTGCGGATGGTTTTATGAAGCAATCATCGGCTGCTGCGAAATTTTTGACTTATAAAGGATATGATGTATTGGGCGTCCTAAAAGGAGGGATTGTGCGATGGAAAAAAGAAGGTTATCCCGTCGTTGTACCAAAATAGATTGATATGCAAATGTTTAAGCCAAAAAATTTGATCCATAAAATCATTTTAATGTTTGGTGTATTGATATCTTTTATTATTGTTAATGGGGTTTATTCAACAGCGAAGTGGTATTCTGAAGAGAGCGAAGAACAAGATAAACAATTGGATAATAAACTGACCATTGCTCATTCAATTATTGCCAATGAAATAGAAAAAATTAAAAATATTAATTTAATTGTACGGGAACAAAACGCTAAGTTTCAGGAATTAATGAATTATGATAATGATCGTGCGATTAATATTATATTGCAAGGTTATGCTCAGTCCTACAATATTGACCTGATATTATTTTTTGATCAAGATGGCTTGTTGACAACCAATCAATTGTTACGCAAAAAAAATTATCAATTTGAATATCAAACACTGTTTCAAGAACAAAACACTCAAAAAACTGGGTTAGAATTACTTCCCGCAGAATTGTTTAGTAATCAATCTACTACGGATGATGTTTTGTTATCAAAAAAGTCCATATTGTGTTTAATCACCGTGGTGGAACTGGTTGATGATGTGGGAGATGATTCTGGTTATATTGTGATACTTAAACGTTTGGATCTTTATCAGCAATTATCAACGAGAATTGCAAGCTTATCTGGTGCAGAAGTTATTTTGCATGATCAAAGTGATCAAGTGATATTGAGTAGTTTGCCACGACGCTTGTTTAGTTTAAATAAGCATAATTTACGGGTTAAGGATAAAGTTTTTGCTTCAAAGTCAATGCCTGTATTGGGTATTAATGGCAATGTTATTGCTGGTCTCGTCATTGCGGTTGACAATGCAACGTTAATTGAACAAAGTTCAGAACATGTGTTGAGTAATTTGTTCCCATTTGTTATTACCGTGGCAATTTCCATTATTATTTTTTTGATTTTAAAGTTTCTTATTTTTAACAAAGTTAATCATTTAATCAGTATTCTAAAAATTGTTGCTTCGGGTGATTTAACGGCAAGAATTAGCATCGAGAAACCCCTGGTTGCTGAGGATGAAATGAGTGAAATGATGTTGAATTTTAATCTCATGATGGATCGTATGGAAGCTTCATATCGTGAGGTAGAAAGTAATCATCAGGAGCTTGAGCGTCTTAATAAGGAAAAAAATAAATTTTTAGGTGTGGTGGCTCATGATCTTCGGTCGCCGATAGGTGCTATTAGCGGTTATGCTGAGATTTTGATTGATGAAGATGTTAATAAAGAAGAATCAAAAGAAATTATTCGAAATGTTAAGATGATTAGTCGTGACATGTTGTTGATGGTTAATGACTTATTGGATATATCGATGATAGAGCGAGGTCAATTGGTCTTGAATTTGACAGAAACCCCTATAAAAAAACTGCTTTCACGGAGAATTCAATCGCTTCATTTTAATGCGGAAAAAAAGGGTATAAAATTATTAATGAATGAAGTAGATGATGATGTTTGTTTAATTGACCCAAATCGTGTTGCCCAAGTAATTGATAATTTAATTTGTAATTCCATTAAGTTTTCACCAGAACAGTCATCTATTCAGTGTTCGGTGAAATGTGAGAAAGACCAGATGGTACTAAAAATAAGTGATGAAGGTTTCGGTATTCCAAAAAATGAGCTGAAAAATATTTTTGGCGAAGGCTCTACGACATCAACAAAATCTCGTGAAGGTGAAAAAAGTACAGGACTGGGTTTGGCAATCGTTAAAAAAATTGTTGATGCGCATGGTGGAGAGATAACGTTGAATAGTATTGAGGGTAAAGGTACTGAGTTTACAATTTTATTTCCACAAGCGTTAAGGTAACTCGCAACAAATAAACTACCCATCTTACTGGCTCTTTTGTTCGTCTTCTTTGCTACAAAAATAGTTATGGAGAGCGACTACATGCCTATTTTTGTAACAAAAAAGACAAACAAAATTTCTGCGCAATATGGGTAGTTTATTTATTGCGTGTTACCTAAATTAAGTGTGGGAAGTTATTTTGCGCTTGTTTCTAGCCACCCGTCACGGGTGGAAAAAAGGCAACTTCATCGCCATCTTTAATGGTGTGATCAGGCTTAACGTATTCCATATTAATAGAACATAATGTGCTTGCTGGCATCTCAATGGTGGTTATTTGATTCCATGCTTCATTGACTGTTTGAGCTGTTGATGCGTCTATTTGCTTATCAGAAAAGCCAATGATTTCTTTTAAGTTGGCAAATAATTTGATTTGTATCGTCATAGTGTGATTCCTTGTGATATTGAAATAATTTATCTTAAACAACTTGTTAATACAAACAGTTTTTACTGTACATTGTCTGCGTAAATCGTTATCGTACACCTGAGTTGACTAGGCAATCGCTGATTTATCAGAGGAAAGTCCGGGCTCCACAGGATAAAGCGCCAGGTAACGCCTGGGAGGTGCAAGCCTACGGAAAGTGCCACAGAAAATATACCGCCTATTTTTAATAGGTAAGGGTGAAATGGTGTGGTAAGAGCGCACCGCATTAATGGCAACATTAATGGCAGGGTAAACCCCGCTTGGAGCAAAACCAAATAGGAAAGCAGGCTGTAAGGCCATGTGTGATCCGCACAGTTTTCGGGTAGGTTGCTTGAGGTGTATGGCGACATACATCCCAGATGAATGATTGTCCACGACAGAACCCGGCTTATCGGTCAACTCTTCTTTTTTCACTACTATTATCATTCTTTAAAATTCAAAATAACCTTTTGATAACTCACAATAAATAAATTACTCATCTCGCGTGCTCTTTTGTTCACAAGCAAGGCTCGAAAGTAGCGTCTTGTCCGAGGTTATGTGGTGCGACAATTTGTCACATTTAAAATATTTTGGCTAATTGATAAACTCGCCCTAATTTAATTGTCGCCATATAAAAATCATAAGGATTAAATAAATGAGTAAAATGCACGCTATTCAGGTGATGGCTTTGACAGTCATTACTACGCCAGTCTTTGCTGAGGCACCACAAGAACTACCCGATGTGACGGTTTCTGGTATGACCCATGCGGAGAGTTTGGCATACCCTGTTAATCTTCATCAAACTGCTATTACTACCTCTGATACAGCTACGTTATTGCAGCGTGCACCTGGTGCTAATATCAATCAAAATGGAGCATTAACAGGAATTGCTCAATATCGAGGAATGTATGCTGATAGAGTGAATGTGGTGGTTGATGGAATGCATATTAATAGTGGTGGGCCAAATGGTATGGATCCAGCTTTGTCTTATATTCCACGAAGTCAATTGCAATCATTGGAAGTCGTTAGAGGCATTGCTCCTGTCAGTTCTGGCACAGAATCTATTGGGGGGACAATAATTGCCCATTCAAAATTAGGTGAATTTGGTTCAAAGGATATATTTGAAAATAAACTGAATTTTGTGTTAGGTGTTGCAGATGTTAATACCTCTAATACTGGCAATTTGCTTATCAATAGAGCCAATAAAAATCATCGGTTTCATGCTTTTGGTATTTCTGAAAAAGCCAAAAATACTAAAATTCCAGGGGGGGTAATTAAGCCCAGTGGTTATCAACGTCGTAATTTTGGAATAGGTTATGGCTTTCGTCATGATAATAATCATGAAATTAGCTTCAATTTCAGGCGTAATAGTACAGAAAGTGCAGGTACACCTGCATTGCCAATGGATATTGATTATATTAAAACAGATTTGGTAGATTTAGAATATAACGGAAATATCGGTAATAAGGCAGTACATGCCAAGCTTTATCATAGTGATGTAGAGCATGAAATGTCTAATTTTAGACTTCGCCAGCCTGTATCAGCAACTAAAACACGTTTAAACCAGGCTAGTAGCGATGGTTTGGGGTATCGTTTTGATATGACATTTGATTTTCTAAGGGGAGATTTGATGTTAGGTGTCGACGGGCATTTTGATGGGCATCAGTCTACCATCATTGATCCAGTCAATAATAAAACATTTAAAGTAAAAAACTTTAATGATGTTGAGCGCAACGTCATTGGTTTGTTTGTTGAATGGGAAGGGCAGGTTGCTGAGTTGACAAAGCTACAATTTGGAACACGTTTTAATCAAGTGAAAAGTAATGCAGGAACTGTTTATCATTCGATGGCAGGAATGATGGCGGCGATTAAAACATTACAAAATAGATTTAATGATGCAAATAAAAATCAAACAGATAACAATGTGGATGCAGTATTAAAGTTAAGCCATGGTTTTTCAAAACAATTGTCTATTTCATTGGACGCAGGACTTAAATCACGTGCTCCATCCTATCAGGAACGATATCTGTGGATGCCTCTTCAATCCACAAATGGTTTAGCTGATGGTCATAATTATGTTGGAAATATAACTTTAAAATCTGAAAAAGCAAAAGAACTCGGCGTGGGGTTAAATTGGAAAAATCGTAATAATTACGTAGCACCTCAACTGTTTTACCGAAAAGTTGATGACTTTATTCAAGGAACACCTGCTACTGATGCAGTGGTTAAAATGGTTAGCACCTCAAATGGAGATGCTAATCCATTGCAATGGGATAATGTTAATGCAATATTTTATGGGTTAGATATGGACTGGGGAATGAAATTAAATAGTGACTGGCGGATTGATGGTGTCATCAGTTATGTTCGTGGTGAACGTGATGATATTAGTGATAATTTATACCGTATTGCACCACTCAATGGCACTACCTCAATTCAACGAGTAAAAGCGGGTACAAAAATGGGTGTTGAAGTAGTTGCTTATGCTCAACAAAATAAAGTATCTGTAACGAATGATGAAAAACAATCAGGTGGTTATTCTTATTTTAATTTGTTTGGGTCAACTCATCTAATGAAAAATGTTGAACTTTCAGGAGGAATAGGAAATATTTTTAATAAAGCTTATGCCTCTCATACCGCAGGAACTAACCGAGTTGCTGATTCAGGTGTTGTTTTAGGAAAACGAATTCCAGGTGCTGGACGCAATTATTATCTGACACTATCCTACCAGCTAAAGTAATATGTATGAATTAATATAAGGTAACTCGCAATAAATAAACATCCAACTTGCTTGTACCCAACGGGCATGGCAATTTTTTTGTCCGCCTTTTTTGTTGCAAAAATAGTTGTGTAGTTCGACTACACGCCTATTTTTTCGCCTCAAAGGCAAACAAAAATCCTGCGCAATTTGGACATTTATTTATTTCGCTTCCCCTTATTGTAATTTTATAAAATAAAGTCATGATAAATGAAAAGCATCCATTTTGACTTCTTCAATATGTTTGCCAATCATCACGATCAGCCCACTGTATCTAAATTCACCTGTACTGGTAAATTCAAAGAGATAAATTCGACAAATTTGAAGCTGACCTCGATTATTTCTTCTTAGCCATAATTTGTGTAACCTGACAGTATCATCTAATAATTGTACATCAGAATTTTTACAAACTTGTTGACCCTTTGTTTTTGCCAGTTCTTTAGTCGATAAACTATCCCAAATATACCAGGATAACGCCATTAAAATAAATAATAGAAAAATATCATCCATTACTATTTCCGATAATGTTGATAAAACTCACCTACCCATTGTAGTTTTGACTGCCAGCTATCAATAACATTATTTAAAGGCTCAGGATATTATTTTGGCCATTCCATTCCATACTGCTCAAGACGGCACAAAGGTGCCAGCAATGAAGCGGTAGCTAAGTCTGCCCGACTAAATAAATTTCCCACCAGAAAACCTGTTGCTTGGCGGGTTAAATAAATTTTCTCTATGGCAAGTTGTAAATCAATTTTTGCCTGTTCAGCAGTCTTGTCATTAATACAAAGAGATTCCCTCATACTTTTTTTCATCACGGGGAAGATTGTTTTAAGAAACAGCTTACCATACCAAGCACTTTGATGGGTAAAAAATGAAATCATGATTTCTGGATATTCTAGTAAAGTGTTGTATAAAAAACACCGAACATTCAAACCAATTTCTTTATCAACAAAAGTTTCCCAATCAATAACCTGTTGACGAAAATCTGGATCAACAGGTATTAGACTATATTCTGGAAAAGTTTTATCCAAATAATCTAAAATATCACTGGAATTTTGAACAATTAAACCATCATGCTCAATAATGGGTAACGCAGGATCATTCGAAAGTTTTTTAGTGGCATAGAGATGTAATACAGGCAATAAATTAACAACCTGATAATCAAGTTTTTTATAATCCAGTGTCCAGCGAACTTTTTCACAATAATGAGAAATGGGAAATTGATAAAGTTTGATGCTTTTCTTCATTTTATGTTTTATTCCTAAAGAAACGGAAAAAATCTCACATAAAAAAAGCCAATGGAAGTCATTGGCTTTTTTATTCTTACGGCATACTATCGTAGCTACACAGAGCAGTTACAAAGTATTCTAGCTTAGAACTTGAACATGCTACCGACATAAATAACATCAAATTCGATATCAGCTTTTGTTGCTGTTGAACTCACTGCTGAATATTCTAACATAGAGCTTAAACCAGCATTTAATGAAAAGTTGTTTGAAATAATCATATCCATTGAAATATCAATATCCATGAAATGATGATCCTGTATACTGGTTTCTTCATTCAATACATTGTTGTAATTTAATCCTGCATTGATAACCATGCTTTGAGAAAGCTCAATTCCAACATTAAAACCAGCTTTAAGCATGTTTAATTCGCCACGAGTTTTTGCTGCATTGGTGCTCGCTGATAGCTTATTATTATCTCGGTGATATGAATAAGAAATGCCAAAAGTAGGTGTTATGGCTCCATAGGTGCTTGATGCAGAGATTCCAAAACCATAACCTTTAGTTTGGAAATCACCATTTCCTGATGTTGAACTGATATCAGTATCACTAAAATCAACACTACCAACCAAACTGACTTTGCCTCTTTGCCCCCAATCTGCTTCCGCTTTATAATAACCCATTACACCCCATTGAGTTATATTCTCAGATTTGAAATCAAAATCATTGTAATCGAATAAAAAGCCTGTTGTCGCATTCTCTTGAGTTGTTAATTTTTCATCCGTAAAACGACCTAAAGAAAAGCCATAACTGTCACCACTTTCCTGATTAGCATTCTTTGAATCACCAATTTTTAATGATGCATACGTTTGAGGAGCATTGGCTTTACCAATTTTTGTTTTGGTTGTTACTTTACCAGCAACCAGACTGAACATGTTTCTATTCATATTTTGTGCAGCAGAATTAAAATTATCAATTTGCCCAGAACATGTACCTGCATTTGTATTATTACCACAAGCAGCCATTGATATTACAGGTAAAGCACAAATAGCGGCTACAACAGCTTGAACAGTCAATTTTACATTATTTTTCACGTTTTTCCCCTTAGTACTGAATTCTTGAATTTTTATCTCAAAAGATGTTATGCGTAAACAATTGTTGTATTTTAAATACATTTCTCTATTTTGCAACATATTTATTAAATAATATCAGAACATTTAAACATTACTATGTTTTATACAAATAAATACTATTAAAACTACAAATAATTACCCTAAAATTATTGTAACAACAACACATCTACACTTGATAGTCATCTATTTGGTCAAAATTCAAATAGCGATAAACCTCTGCCGAAATCAAATCTAAATGCTTAACATCATCTAGATATTCGGAAACTGTGGGTAATTTACCCACTTTAGCGGCAACCGCTGCTAATTCTGCCGAAGCAAGGTAAACATCCGCATTATTACCCAAACGATTGGGGAAATTTCTGGTTGATGTTGATACCACGGTTGAATTATCAGCAACCCTAGCTTGATTCCCCATACACAATGAACAACCAGGCAATTCAGTTCTGGCACCTATTTTACCAAAAATAGAATAATAACCTTCTTGCATCAGTTGTTTCTCATCCATTTTTGTGGGCGGTGCGATCCAGGTTTTTGTCGGCAAACTGGTTGCACTTTCAAGAATTTTTCCTGCCGCACGATAATGACCGATATTTGTCATACAAGAACCAATAAATACTTCATCTACTGATATTCCAGCCAGTTCAGAAAGTGTTTTGACATCATCAGGATCATTTGGGCACGCTAAAATAGGCTCTTTAATTTCATTTAAATCAATATCTAATATTTCGAAATATTCCGCATCATTATCTGGCTCTATGACCTCTGGATTTTCCAACCATTGTTGCATACTGGTAATTCTACGCTGCAAAGTACGCTGATCTTGATAACCGTTTTTAACCATCCATTTCAGCAATGAAATATTTGATTTTAAAAATTCTTCGATGGATTCCTTATTCAACCTTACGGTACAACCATTGGCTGATCTTTCTGCTGACGCATCAGATAATTCAAATGCCTGTTCAACTTTCAATTCTGGCAAACCTTCAATTTCTAAAATTCGACCAGAAAAAACATTCTTTTTACCTTTTTTCTCGACGGTTAATAAGCCTTTTTGGATGGCAACATAAGGAATTGCATTGACCAAATCTCGTAGCGTAATACCTGGTTGCATTTCTCCTTTAAATCTAACCAACACTGATTCTGGCATATCTAAAGGCATAACCCCCATTGCAGCACCAAAGGCAACCAATCCAGAACCTGCAGGAAAGCTGATACCTATTGGGAAACGGGTATGTGAATCGCCACCTGTTCCCACGGTATCAGGCAATATCATTCTGTTTAACCAAGAGTGAATGACGCCATCACCAGGTTTTAACGCAACACCTCCTCTATTATTCATAAATTCGGGTAAATCATGTTGCAACTTTATATCAACAGGTTTTGGATAGGCCGCCGTATGGCAAAAACTTTGCATCACCAGATCAGCCGTAAAACCTAAACAGGCGAGCTCTTTTAATTCATCTCTTGTCATGGCTCCAGTGGTATCTTGAGAACCGACGGATGTAATTTTAGGTTCGCAATAAATGCCTGGACTAATACCCGCTACACCACAGGCTTTACCTACAATTTTTTGAGCTAAAGTAAAACCACTCTTTGAATCTTTTTGAGCTTCGGGCCTTAAAAAAAGATCGGAGAAGTCTAACCCTAGATTTTCTCGTGCATTATCGGTTAATGCCCTACCAACAATCAGTGAGATTCGACCACCAGCTTGGATTTCATCAGGCATAGTCGAAGGACGTAATTCAAATTGACTTATTTTTTCACCCGATTCTGTCAATATTTTACCCTCAAAAGGTAAAATTCTAATCACGTCACCCATCTTCATTGCATCAACATCACACTCTATGGGTAAAGCTCCTGAGTCTTCTGCGGTATTAAAGAATATAGGAGCAATTTTATTGCCCAGAACAACCCCGCCTTGTCTTTTATTCGGAACATACGGAATATCTTCTCCCATGTGCCATAACACAGAATTTATAGCAGACTTACGTGATGATCCCGTTCCTACCACGTCGCCAACATAAGCAATTGGCAAGCCTTTTTTCTTTAGCTCTTCCAATGTTTTCAAACCCTCGGGCATTTTACTGACCAACATGGATTTTGCATGTAATGGAATATCGGGTCGACTCCAGGCTTCTGTTGCAGGAGACAAATCATCCGTATTGGTTTCACCAGGCACTTTAAATACAACCACTTTAATTTCTTTTGCCATCGGTTGTTTGCTGGAAAACCAGTCACCATCAGCCCAACTTTGCAAGATTTGCTTTGCATATTGATTGGTTTTTGCCTTCTCAACAATGTCATTGAAAGCATCGTACACCAAAGTAATTTGTGATAATGCAGCAGTTGCTTCTTCAGCCGTTTCATCATCATCCAACAACTCAATTAGTGGTTGAATATTATACCCACCCATCATGCTTCCGAGTAATACAGTCGCGTGTTTTTGACTGATTGATGGGCATGTCACCGTGGCTTTTGCGACATCGGCTAAAAATGCAGCTTTAACATAGGCTGCTTGATCAACACCTGGCGGTACACGATGAGTAATTAGCTCCAGTAAGATTGTTTCATCGGTATCACCTGGTGATTTCAATAATTCAATTAAGCCAGCAGTTTGCTCTGCACTCAATGGTAGTGGAGGCAAGCCTTCTTGAGCACGTTGTGCTACATGTTCATTATAGTTGTCTAACATACGTTGTAATAACTCCGATATTTAATCTTAAATAGAATGCCACTGTGTGACAAAAACATTAATGACTATTGATTTTTAAACCACTAATTTTCAATGATATTTTTTATATTCTTAAAAAAAACCGTGTTTATTTATATTCATTCATGGTTTTTGAATTTTGTTTTTTTGAAATTTAAGAATCACGTACAGAAAGGTAAATCTATTTCTTTATTATTAACAGGTAAGCTAACAATAAAACTGGTTCCAACACCTACCTCACTGGTAACACTGATATCTCCATGCATGATCTTACACAACCCTCTACTGACAGCCAAACCAAGTCCTGTTCCACCATATTTACTTGAAATGGTTTTATCTGCCTGGACAAATGCGGTGAATAAATTATCCACTTGATCGGCAGTCATACCAATACCTGAGTCCTTTATTTCAATGAGGTACATATCTTCTTCAAGGCGCTTCCGACAAACACCCAAAGTAATAGTCCCCTCTTGAGTAAATTTGGACGCATTATTTAACAGATTAATCAATATTTGCATCACTTTGGTTTTGTCGGCATAGATTTCGCCAATATCATCCGCAAAATCACCCACTATTTGGTTTGAATTTTTTACCAGACCTGGTTTAATCGTAACCATTACTTCTTCAATACATTCAAGTAAATCAAATGATTCCTGATACAACTCCATTTTGCCAGCTTCGACTTTTGACAAATCAAGTATATTATTGATTAATGACAATAAATGATGTCCTGAAACAGAAATTCGATCAATATCATCTACAAATATATCCAAATTCAGATCTTCAATTTCATCTTTTAATAAATCGGCATAACCTAAAATGGCATTGAGTGGCGTTCTGATTTCATGACTCATGTTTGCCAGAAATTCACTTTTATGCTGATCAGCACCTTTTGCCTGATCACTTTCGAGTTTTAATTTTAATACTTTTTGCTTTAAAACATCCTGTTCCACCATTGTTTCAAGCATGATATCGGTTGAATCACGCAACCGTTCACTGACCAGTATGGAGGTTGCTTCTAACAATTTTATGATAATGCCAGGCTGTATTTCCTGCAATGTAGCAAATGCATGGCGACTCAACAGTATAATCACGCTACTGGGTAGTGCTAAAGCGGTTGCCGAATAAGGTTTTTTGTCAATTAATGACATTTCCCCCAAACTATAGCCTTCACCTATCGTTGCAATTTTTTTATGTGTTTCGTCTCCCTTATCTTTAAATATTTCCACCTCTCCCTGGGCAATAAAATACAAACAGCCACTATCTTGCCCTTCTGAAAACAATTTTGTTTTTTCTGAAAACCGATAAACTGTACAATAGGACCCTAGAAAAACGAGTTCATCTTCATTCAATTGCTCAATTAAATTAATGGACTGAAGCCACTTCACCACTTGGGAATTTTCTTTCCCACCATCACAAAGTGGTTTTAATTCTTTTAAATTGACTTCACGGCATGATTTCAGATCATCATCTTTCATTTATTTACACTACCTAAGTAACGAGGCGAAGAAATATTTCCATTTAGAAAAACATCATCAGAGAAACTTTGTTTTTTCACAGGTGATTTTAATGTTCTTTTTAACACAAAATCAAACAATAACGGATTAAATTGATAAATTTCATTGAGTAATTTTTGTTCGCTTTCTGTAATAAAGCCATTATTTTTTAATTTTCGAGTATGAATCACAAAATTAATGACGGGCAAAGGATAGTCACTTCCATTGATTAATCGACCATGTATTGCTGCATCATTCAATAATGTTTGCAAAATAAGGGGGTCCCTATTAAACAAAATAGTTGCAGAAATTTCACCCAATAAATACTTTTTATAACGCTCATTATGCATCATCCGAAGAAACAGATCAAAACAGCTGATTTCTGGTTTATTTGGCAAGCGTAAGTCTTGGCATTTTCCCAAACTGGCACTGTGTGCTGCCACAACTTTTACCCCCATTTCCAAAGGTAGCCTTAACAACAATGGATTACCCAATGCCTGTAAGCCTTCTGCATTAACGGCTTGCTCTTCTCCTGTATGCGTTATCAAAACCATGCCATATTGCTTCATTTTTTGATAAAACGGACGAATTATTTCCTTAGAGGGATCAATTCCCATCGAATTTGGCAACCATTTAATCAATGTCACTCCTTGCTCTGCCCAGTACGACAGTTTCTTAACCGCATCTTTACGATAAGGGTGAATTGAAATAATGGGAAAAAAATATTCTGGATATTGTTTTGACAAACGCACAACATAATCATTGGGAACATAAAATTCTGTCATATTTTCATTGATACTGCCATCTTCGTTATAAAAACGATCAAATGCCATCAATCCATAACGGCCATGATTTTTAATGGGTTTTATCAGTGAAATTAGTTGATTAATATATTGCGAATCTGCCTGATGTTCGTCTGTAATCCCAGCGGCTTGTCGATAGAATAAAAACTTGATATGGCTAATGGGGTGCAACCAAGACTTCATTTTTTCATTAACGTAAGCACCGTTGACCTTATTTAAACCTAAAACATGGGTGTGATAATCCATAATTTGCGCCACAGGCAAGCCATTAAATGCCTTTGCCACCAGTTTTTTTGCTGAAATACTTAAATGTTTTTCCATCATTTCTGGCTTAGCAAGAGATGCTGCACCAAATAAACCAACCGTATGATCGACAAAGACATAAGTAAAAAAAAGGGATAAGAAAACAATCACCATTCGTTGCAGTGATTTTAATGGTACTTTTTTTGACCAACTAATCACTGACCACCTACCAATGATTTTAGCTCGTCACACAATGATATTAAATAAGAATCAGTCATCCCAGAAACCATATCTGTTAACAATTGTAATTCTCGATAACGAATGGGCATTTCATTTTTAGGTGATTCAAAAACCCGACGATAATTTTCTGAAATTCGACCATAGGCAAATTTAGAAAAAGGCGTATTCCTCATCGATGCAGGATTCTCTTTATCCTCCCTGTCAGTAATTGAATACCACAACATATCCATTAGGTCTGCAACGGCATTATATCCTGTCAACTCAACCTTAAGCACCGTTTTATGTTGATAAGCATGTTTGTAATTAAATTGTTTCAACGTATCACAAAACACCTTTGCACGACTTCGACTCATTAAATCCTTGATGGAATAACCTTTCTCATATTCTTCACGAAACTCAAGAAATACTTTGGTTATCTCCTGAACCATAATTGAAATGGCACAAACCCTAAACATTTGCATTGAAATATCATTGAGTTCAGCAGGAGCCAAGTCTTCCCGCCTATATTCAAAATATTTATTTTCTGACTGCTGACAGACAATATTAATAATGGGGTCATCTTTGCCCTCATGCTTTAAATAGGCAATGACATCAGTAAATGAAACCAATCCTTTCTTCACCGTATCTTCAGTATCACAAACAGAATAAGCGATATCATCACAAGATTCCATGACGTACGTTAATGGATGCCTCACCCCCATTTGCAAACCTGTCTGTTGCCAAACACCGTTAACAATCTCTTTTTCTGATTGAAAAAAACCATGTTTTTTAGACACGATTGACTGACGATCAATCTCATCAGATGGCACGGGGTATTTTAACAAAGCAGCTAAAGTTGCATAAGTTAGGTTAAGCCCAAAATCATCATTAATTAATTGCAAGCGAGTTAATATT